>Ga0247670_1000070_pt1 | contig 33456 bp, 22 predicted proteins | sample CNK11_metaG_FD_183042 | JGI IMG/M metagenome (GOLD analysis project Ga0247670, IMG submission 183042) | Soil microbial communities from Purdue University Martell Research Forest, Indiana, United States - CNK11 | ecosystem: Environmental > Terrestrial > Soil > Temperate forest > Bulk soil...
CCACGTCCACCGAGGTGAACGGCACGGTGCTGGCCACGGGCGTTTTTCCGCAGCGCAGCGGCGTCTCGGCGAACAAGGAGTTTCGCGCGGAGATTGATCCGCTGAAACCGTTCGGCACCGAGTCGCTGGACGCGGTGCGGCGCGGGGATGAACTGACGGGCGGAAATTATCTGCGCGTGCCCACCCTCGCGGAAATGGTGCGCGCCCACGGCGGAACAACGGCGGTGGCCGGGGCCAAGCCGGTCGCGTTGCTCCACGACCGGCTGGCGCGGACCAACGGTTCGGCCAGCCCGGTGTGGTTCGCGACGGGGGCGCTGCCGGAAGAAAACTTTTTCGCGCTCACCAACCGCCTGGGAAATTTTCCGCCGGCCGCCTCGCCCAACATTCCGCGCGACACCTGGGCGACGCGCTGTTTGACGGAGGCGTTCTGGGAAAAGGAAGTTCCGCGCTACTCGGTGCTGTGGTTGAGCGAGCCGGATTATTCCCAGCATCATCACGGGCCGGGTTCACCGGAGGCGCTGGCGGCAATCCGCAATTGCGATGACCGCCTGGCCACCGTGCTGGCCAGACTGGAACAACGAGGCATCCGCGCCGAGACGGACATCATCGTGGTTTCGGATCACGGCTTTTCCACGATTGGCGAAGATGGCGATGTCGCGGCCGAACTGCGGACGGCGGGCATCAACGCGCGTTCCAACTGGGACAAGCCGCCGGAGCCGGATGACGTGGTGTCCGTGGGCAACGGCGGTTCGGTGCTGCTCTATGTCGCCGGCAAATCGCCGGTCGTGATCAAAAAAATTGTCGCCGCGCTCCAGCAGCAGCCGAACACGGGCGTGATGTTTACGCGCGAAAACCTGCCGGGAACGTTTCCGCTCGCGGAAGTGATGCTGGATTCGGCCACGGCGCCGGATGTGGTCGTCGCGTCTTCGTGGAAAATGACCGCCGGCGCCGACGGTCATCCGCACGCGGAAGTCGTCAACGACGGCTACGCGGAATACAAGGCCGGCGAAGGGATGCACGTCACGTTAAGTCCGACTGACCTGCACAATTTCTGCGTGGCGGCGGGGCCGGATTTCCGGCGCGGCGTCACCTCGCCGATCCCTTCCGGCAACGTGGACATCGTGCCGACGCTGCTGTGGTTGATGGGCCTCAAGCCCGCCGCGCCGGTGGACGGGCGCGTGCTGGGTGAAGCGCTGCTGGGTGAAGCGTCCGCGGTGCAGAGCGTGGAACTTGGCCGGCGCGATGCCGAAGCCGGGCTTCCCGGCGGCACCTGGAAACAATTTCTGAAATTCACCGAGGTCAACGGCGTGCGCTATCTGGAGGAAGGCAACGGCTCGTGGACGCCGCACAGTGATGCGGGGAAACGCTGACCCGAAAATAATTTCCCAACGCCGCCGGCAAAAATGTCGGCGGCGTTTTTTTGCTGCCGCGCCCGGCAAACTTTCCCGCCGCAACCAACGCGCCTGATTTTTCCGCGACAAACAAAATGCATTTTTCCGCCATGCGTGACGTGGCGGTGACGCGCCGGAATCAAACAAGTGTCGTCACCGGAACGAAACCGCCGTGTAACACGATTCGCCGAATTGACACCGAATCGTCGGTTGGCGCTTTCAGATTCCGGGTTACAACAGACGCGTGGCGCGAACTGGAAGGACAGTTCGTGGCTATTTGAATTTACCAAAACGAAAAAACCTGGAACCGAAAAACCTGAAGCATGAAAAAAGCATTGTTCAAACGCCTCTTCGCCCGCAGCGGGGAAAATAAATTCCGCGCCGCCCGGACCTTGGCGCTGGTGTTGTCAGCAACGGTCGCATTTTTTGCCACCGACATCTACGCCAAGCCACCGCCGCACAACATCTCGGCGGCAAGTCTGAACGTGGTCGAAAACGACACCGGCAACACGGTCAATTCCGTGACGGTGACTGCGCCGCTGACCATCAATGACATGCGGGTCCGTCCCGGTTCGAACCGCGGCGATTATAATTTGCAGATCGGGGACTTGGTCAGCGATGACTCGCTCGGTGGCGTTCTGATGGTGGCCATATCGCAGAACGGACGTGATAACGGTGAACTGGCCGACGAGCAGAAGCAATATGCGGCGCCGGCTTTTGACGGCACGACCAACGGCATGTGGTGCGTGATCCAGGATCTGACCTCGGACCGCGCCGAGATGAACATCAATTGTGCGGCGGCGTATTTTCGAACGAATGACTGGCTGTGCGGCTGGCTACGCAACACCAATGCGGTCAACGGCGGTTCCAACACCATTTATACAGCCTTTCCCGGCGCGTTGCCGGCCAGCAAATTCGTCAACGGCACGACGCCAGTCGCGAGCTATAACGTGGGGACGGTAAAGAATGGCGAGTTCCGCGTCAGCCTGTTCAACAAGGGCTACGATTCCAGGACCAATCCCGGCATCATGCTGGTCAATCATGCGAAGAACGAAGGCAATTACGCCTCGTGCGCCACCAATGCGGACGGCACCTGGGAAATTTATGTCAAAGACAATTTTGCCAACGGCACGGCCTTGGAACAGGATCCGTTCGCTTTTGTGTTCATCCCCCGGACGAACACCACGGTGGTTTCGGGCAAGTTCGGATTGGATGCCACCGGAACCAATGCGGTGATCATGGTTTACAGTGGCAATACGCCGTCATTCACCGTCTCGAACATGGACGTGGGACGTTACCGGCTCACCGTTGCCGGCGGGTCACCGGACTTGGGTGTGCTGATCGTTTCATCGGAAGGCGGCAAGACCTTCAATTTTGACAACACGGTCAGCTATGAGCCGGACGGGGACGGCTGGATCATTGAACACCGCGACGTGGGAACGTTCCCCCCGCCGCTGGAAGCTTGCACGAATGAACCGGTCGCTTCCTTTATTTACATTCCCGCCGCCACGGCCGGGGTCACGGTTTCTCCGACGAACACGCTGGTCACGTCCGAGTTCGGTCTGACCGCCACGTTCAATGTGCAATTGGACCTCGCGCCAACGAACGACGTGACGATCAACCTGTTTTCCAGCAATCCGGCCGAGGGCATCATCTCGACCAGCGCGGTTACGTTTAACTCCACCAACTGGAACATCCCGCAAACGGTGACCATCACTGGACAGGATGATGCGCTGGCCGATGGCCCGGTGGCGTATTCGATCGTGTTGGATACGATCTCGAGCGGGGACTTGCGCTACAACGGATTGAATCCGGCCGATGTCCCGGTTATCAACGTGGATGATGAGACGTATGGCATCACGGTGGCCCCGACCACCGGCCTGGTCACCACCGAGGCGGGCGGCACGGCGCAGTTTTTCGCGTTTTTGAACCGGGCCCCATCTGCGGATGTGACCATCGGCCTTGCGTCCGACACGCCGACCGAGGGAACCGCCTCCACCAACTTGCTGACATTCACCCCGGCAAATTGGAATGTCCCGCAAACCGTCATGGTCACGGGTGTGGCCGATTTTCGCAAAGACGGCAACAAGAGCTACAAGATCGTGACGGCGCCAGCCGTCAGTGCGGATGCAAATTTCAACGGGATGGACCCGGCGGATGTCTCGTTAATCAATGTGGATATCGATAATCCGGGCATCAATTACAGCATTCCCAATCCGTTGACCGTCATCGAAGGTGGCACAACCAATTACTCGATCGTGCTCGCCACACAGCCTGACACTAACGTCAACATCAATGTGACGTGCGATACAACCATCGCCACCGTGTCGCCGGCCACGCTCACGTTCACGCCGGCCAACTGGAACACGCCGCAGACAGTGACGGTTTCCGGCGTGGATAACTTCATCGCTGACGGAAATGTTAGCTTCACCATTACGAACCTGGTCACTGTCAGCAGTTCCACTGTCACTAACATCACTGGCACGACCACCAATATTGTTACGATAACAGATCCGCTCTATGCGGATTTCAACGGCGCGAAAATCATTTCCGCGCTTCGGGTGGACAACGAGACCTCGGTGTCGCTGCCGTCGGGCGATTGCATCTACGGCATCGGGATGCCGGCGGTGGGGATTGATGGCCGCGCCAGCATCGCGGACGTGGATGCCACCACGTATAATAACGGTTCAGTCACCTTCACACTCACCACCAACGGCACGCCGGACGACGTGCTCGCCATCCGCAACGACGGCACGGGCGACAACCAGATCGGCATATCCGGCACGGACGTGACTTACGCCGGGAATGTCATCGGCAGTTTCACCGGCGGCACAAACGGTGCGGCTTTGGTGGTTTCGTTCAATGCCAATTCCACGGTCGCAGCCGCGCAGCAACTGATCCGCGCAACCACTTTCAACACCACCACGAACAACCCGTCCCGCGCGACGCGTTTTGTGACGGTGGCGTTGAACGACGGTTTGGGCGTCACGTTCACGGTCGGCAAGTCGATCCGCGTCGGCACGCTCCGGCTGCTGCAGTTCCAGGAAGGCGCTGATTATGGCTATGGTGAATATCACGGCGCAGCGGACACGGCCCTTACCCAGTCGAAGTCCGGCACGGTGCTTTCGACGAACTCAGACTTGCTGATCGACTGGCCGGATGGCGGCACCCCGGACGAATCGCAGGTGTTGCTGCGATTTGATGATTTTACCGGCACAAACTACTGGCAGGTGCCGAGCAACGCGGTGGTGGTTTCCGCGGACCTGCTCGTGAACGTCAATAACACCGGCGACGGCGGACGTTTATTCCGGATGCTGATCCCGTGGGATGCCTCCAGCGACACTTGGGACACACTGGGTGGAGGTGTGCAGCAGGACGATATCGAATCACGTTCAATTTATGAATCGCAGGTGGGCATAGAGGACGGCAGCGGCGCCACCGGCACGGGCATCATCACCATCGGGGTGACACCCGACGCGCAAGCCTGGGTCAACGGCACCAACAACTTTGGCTGGGTGTTCCGTGGCTGGACGTTGATGACGGACGGGACGGCGTTCAGTTCATCCGAGACGCCCATCATCGGAAACCGCCCGCGTCTGCGCGTGCTCTGGCTGGACCAAGGCTATTCCACCGCGAGCTTCCGCCAGGGCGTCATCGACTACACCAACGCCGTTGACACGAACATCCGCCAGTCCACGCCGGACGCCAACTATGTGGGGGATGTCACCCTGTTCTGCGATGCGAATGACGTTGGCAACACAAACACCACCGAGTTCCTGCTCCGGTTTGACAACATCATCGGCGGCGGCACGAACCAGATTCCGCCAGGATCGCTGATCCAGGTGGCGGTGCTGGATCTGCCCAGTGTCGGGCCGGACAACATGGGCGACGGTGGCCGCTTCTACGCCATGTTGCAGCCCTGGGTTGATACCACGGCAACGTGGAACGCGTTTGGCGCGAACGGCATCGTGCCGGACGGCATCATGGCCGCGTCGACACCGAGCGTCGTGATCGGCGATCCCAGCCTGAATCCCGATGCCCAGGGCACGATGAACACGCTTGAAGTCACCGCCGATCTGCAGGCGTGGGTGAACGGGTCGCGGCCGAACAACGGCTGGGGCGTCATTCCGTGGCCCGGCGGCAGCAACGGCTGGGGCGTGCGCTCCTCCAAGTGGACCAGCGTGGTCAGCGGCTACGCACCAGAACAGGAGCGTCCGCAACTCCGTGTTTATTACACACCGGGCGCGCTCGCCATCCCAGCAGTGCTCAAATCGCTGGTCACCGGCCCGTCGCTCGTCACGGTGCCGTTCACCGGCACGGCCGGCTTCACTTACCATATCTGGCGCGCGTCGAGCTTGAATGGCGCGTGGTCGGATCTCGGCACGGCGACCGTCGACGGCAGCGGCAGCGGCAGCTTCAATGACAACGCGCCGCTGTCCGCCACCGCGTTCTATCGCGTGGTGTTCCAATAAAAAAACAAAGGTGGGCGCGGAGTTGTTCTGCGCCCACCTTGATTTGACCTTAAAACAAAAAATGAAAAGTCCCAGCAATAACAAAATTGTCCGAGGGTTTACCTTGATTGAACTGCTGGTGGTCATTGCCATCATCGCGATTCTGGCCGCCATGCTGTTGCCCGCGCTCGCCAAGGCCAAGGAACGCAGCCGGCGCATCAGTTGCATCAGCGGCCTGCGCCAGCAGGGAATGGCGAGCATGATGTATGCGCAGGATTTCAATGGCCACCTGACCGGCCCGACCGTGCCGGTCGGCGCGTATGCTAGTTTTGTCGCCACGGCCTATTCAGATCGCAGCGGTGCGGATGACGACTATAATTGGATGTATGACTACAACAAGGATCTGAAGTCCTACACCTGTGCTTCAACCTACAACGTGGTGCGGCCGGATCGCGCCAATTATCCTTTCACCACCACGTCCTATAACATCGACTTGAAGGACAATGCCGTTAGCAAGAAAGACTTCGGGACCAGTTATGAAATTTTCGGAACCTTCACGACTTTGATGGGTGGCGTTTCAACGCCAGTCAAGAAAACAGAAAAAAGCATCGCTGGTAAAATTATCACCAAATACAGCGGTGCCCTCGGCCAGCACGTCAGCCCCACCGACATCATGCTGATGCTGGATGCCGATGACAACGGCAGTGGCGGCCTCGGCAGCACGCACAACAACTGGCCCGATCCGGAGGACAACCATGGCGCGGATGGCACCTGCATGAATTTCTGCGACGGCCACGCCCAATGGATCAAACGGATTGATTATCTCAAAGTCTTGAACTTGAGCCAGGACAGCAACAGCACCGAACCAGGGCCGTAATCCGCCGGTTGAAGATTTCATTGTCGCCTCAAAAGTTTTGCCTGAACCTGTCCGCGTTCATCCAATCGAACATATGCCAAAGGCCCGTCGGTTTTTTTCCGTGTCGGTCGCGTTGAGTTTGTCCGCAGCTTCCCTGCAGGCTGCGGCGCCCGGGTTGTGGCCCGGGCCAGCGTCCGATGGTTCCATGCTGCTCCCGAATCAATGGTCGCTGCGACCGGCGGGGAGTCAGGTGGAGTTGGGCGATTTTCCGGTGAACATCGCCGTGTCGCCGGATGGAAAATTCGCCGTGCTGCTTCACTCCGGCTACGGCCAGAACGAACTCATCGCGGTGAACCTCGGGGACAAGAAAATTACGACACGCGTTGACGTGAATGAGGCCTTTTATGGCCTCGCCTTCAGTAAGGACGGCAAAAAGATTTACTGCAGCGGCGCGAGCGGCGAGGAAATTGTCAGCTTCAGTTTCAAGGACGGAATTTTATCGAACAGCAACCGCATTGCGCTCCACGACGTCAAACAAAACGGCGTGCCGGCGGGCGTCGCCGTGGATGACGCGGGCAGAAATTTGTTCGCCGTCAACCTGTGGGGCGACACGGTTTCGCGCGTCCAGCTATCGGACAGATCCGTTCACGACATCGCGCTCGTCGCCGGCGAGGCGGAAAAAACTTCCGCCACCGCCGGCGCGGCCGAGGATGATGACACCGCCGCCGCGACCAAGCGCGCCAAGGCCGCGAAGCTCGCCGAAAATCCCAACGCCGTTTTTCCCTACGCCTGCGTGGTGGATTCCAAGCGTGACCGCCTTTACGTCAGCGAATGGGCCAGGGCGGACATCGCCGTCGTGGATTTGAAAACGGAAAAGGTCGTTGCACATTGGGCCACCGGCGAGCATCCGTGCGAAATGGTGTTGCGCCGCGATGGAAAATTTCTGTTCGTCGCCAACGCGAACGACAACACGGTGACGGTCATTGACACCGGCACCGGCCGCACGGTGGAAACCATCTGGGCCACGCTGTTCCCGCAATCGCCCCGCGGCGCGACGCCGAACAGCCTGGCGTTGTCGCCGGATCAAAAAACGTTGTTTGTCGCCAACGCCAACATCAACGCCATTGGTGTGTTTGATGTCGAGACGCCCGGCAAGAGCCGCTCGCTGGGATTCATTCCGAGCGGCTGGTATCCGACTTCCGTGCGCGTCACGCCGGATGGAAAAAAACTTCTCGTCGCCAACGGCAAGGGCAATGTGGCCATGGCCAACCCGCGCGGCCCGCAGCCGGTGCCGGGCAAATCCACGGAGCAATACATCGCGCATCTGTTCCGCGGCACGTTGAGCATCATTGATCTGCCGTCAAAAAATGAAATGACGCAGCAGATGGCCGCGTGGACGGCGGAAGTTTTGAAATGCACGCCGTTGCGCGAAGACGCCGCCGTGAGCGCCAGACCGCCGGAAGGCAATCCGATTCCCGCGCGCGTCGGCGACGACAGCCCGATCAAGCATTGCATTTACATCATCAAGGAAAACCGCACCTACGACCAGGTTTTCGGCGACATGCCCGAAGGCAACGGTGATCCGAAGCTCTGTTTGTTTCCCGAAAAAATCACGCCGAATTTGCACAAGCTCGCGCGTGAATTTGTGCTGCTGGATAATTTCTACGCCGAGAGCGAAGTCAGCGCCGACGGTCACGAATGGAGCATGGCCGCCTACGCCACGGATTTCGTCGAGAAGACCTGGCCGTTCAACTACGGCCACAAGAAAACCAAGTTTCCGTATCCGAGCGAAGGCGTGTTTCCCGTGGCCACACCCGCGAGCGGCTACCTCTGGGATCGCGCGCGCGAAGCGGGCGTGAGCTATCGAAGCTACGGCGAGTTCGTGCAAAACGCCGCCACGACGAACCAGCCTTCCACCGCGCATTTGAAATCGTTGCAAGGGCATTTCGACGCGTGGTTCATCGGCTTTGACCTGGATTACTCGGACGACATCCGCGCGGATCGCTTCATCAGCGAGCTGAAACGCTTTGAGGGCGAAGGCGAAATGCCGCGCCTGCAAATTCTCCGTCTGCCGAACGACCACACCCACGGCGTGACGAAGGGAAAAATCACGCCCACCGCCTACGTCGCGGACAATGATGCCGCCGTCGGCAAAGTGGTTGAAGCCGTCACGCGCTCCAAATTCTGGGCGACGACGGCAATCTTCGTGGTCGAGGACGACGCGCAAAACGGGCCCGACCATGTGGACGCGCACCGCACCGAGGCGCTGGTCATCAGCCCGTATTCGCGCCGGCGCGGCGTGGATTCCACGATGTATTCCACGTCGAGCATGTTGCGCACGATGGAATTGATTCTGGGCCTGCAGCCGATGACGCAGTTCGATGCCGCCGCCGCACCGATGTTCAATTCATTTGCCGCCACCGCCAGCACCGAGCCGTTTGTGGCGCTGCCGGCGAACGTGGATTTGCGCGCAACAAACACAGTCGCGGCATGGGGCTCGAACATCAAATTCAATCTCGCCAGGGAAGACGCGGCGGATGACCTGCTCTTCAATGAAGTCATCTGGCGTTCCGTCAAAGGCAGCCATCACGCCATGCCCGCCCCGACGCACGCCGGCTTCGTGATGGTCAAGGCGGGCCCTGACGAAGATTAAACTTTGCATCACAAATTTTTCATTATGAATATTCCCACTTCTGTCCAGCAATCGTCCATCGTGGCCGCACTGACACTTTTCGCCCTGCTGCCGGCGCATGCGCAAACAGCGGCGCCCGTGCGCCAGGCCAGTGTCGAAGTGAATGACGCAACGCTGCGCACCACCGCCGGACTCCTCCCGAACACAAACTTGCTGTTCAACGGCTGGGGCATCACCCCGGCGGGCCAGCACGTCCGCATCAGCGACCTGCCGCTGAAGATGGTCGTGTCGCCGGACAAAAAAATGCTGCTCGCGGCCAGCGGCGGTTTCAACGACACCGGCTTGAGCGTGCTGGACATTGCCACGCAACAGCGCACGCAATTTTTCCCGCTGCCGGAAGTGTGGAATGGCCTTGCCTTCAGCGCCGACGGCCGGCGCATTTTTGTCGGCGGCGGCGATTCGGGGCAGATTTACCAATTCAGTTACGCCGGTGGAAAAGTCGGGTGCATCGCCACGAACGAGCCCGCGCCGGAGGACGAGCTGGTTTTCCTTGCCGGCATCACCGTGCATCCGAAGACGGGTAGGATTTATGTCTGCAACGAAGCCAATCATGAAATCTGGGTGCTCAATCCGACGACGCTCGCGCGTGAGGCGACCATTCCCGTCGGCGAGCATCCGCACTCGTGCATCTTTGGAGCTGACGGACGTCATCTTTACGTGAGCAACTGGGGTGGTCGCAGTGTGAGCGTGGTGGACACGCAGAAGAATCGCCGCGTGCGCGACATCGCCGTTGGGATTCGTCCCAATGATCTGGCGTTGTCAAAAGATGGCCGTCTCTTTGTGGCGTGCAGCGGCGACAACACGGTTCATGTGATCCAGACCAAGGCGCTGGAAAATTCCGGCGAAGAGGCCAGCCCGGTGCGGCGCCTGCCGGAGAACACGCGGGAAATCATTTCCACCTCGCTTTACCCGCAGTCGCCCGAAGGCAGCACGCCGGACGCGGTCGCGGTCTCGCCCGATGGCAAGACTCTGTTCGTCGCCAACGCGGACAACAACAGCGTGCTGGTGGTGGACATTTCCAATTCGCTGTTCGAGGACGCGCAGCGCAACGGCGAATCGGTCTCCGTGATGAACGGTTTTATTCCCGTGGGCTGGTATCCCTCGGCGTTGTGCGTCAGCCCGGACAGCCAGACGCTCTTCGTCGGCAACGGCAAGGGACTCGCCTCGCGCGCAAATTTCCCTTCGACCGATCCGGCATTGGTCAAAAAGAAGAACCGCAACAACTCGCCCGCGTTCGATTACATCCCGCGCACCTTGGAAGGTTCGGTCTCCTTTATCGCGCGCCCCAACCCCGCGCAGATGGCGGCTTACACTGAACAGGTGCGGCGCAATTCGCCCTACACGCCCGAAGCGTTGCACCGCGCGCCGATCCGCAGCGCTAGCGTCATTCCCGATCAAGTCGGCCAGCCGTGTCCCATCAAATACGTCCTCTACATCATCAAGGAGAACCGCACTTACGACCAGGTTTTCGGTGATATGAAAGACGCGGCCGGCCGGCCCGTCGGCAACGGTGATCCGGCGTTGACGATCTACGGCGAGCGCGTCACGCCCAATCATCACCAGCTTGCCCGCGACTATGTGCTGCTCGACAACTTGTATTGCAACAGCGAGGTGAGCGTGGACGGTCACAGTTGGTGCGACGCGGCGATGGCGACCGATTTCAACCAGCGTTCCTGGATCATCTCCTATTCCAAGCACGGCAAGCTGCCGGGCAATGCCGAAATGGAAACGCCTTCCGCCGGTTACCTCTGGGACTTGTGCAAACGCAACGGCGTGACTTTCAAAACCTATGGCGAAGGTTCGCGGAAAGTTCCCTCCGTCAATCGCGGACGCTGGACCGGCACGCGCGACATGAACAAGGTGAAGGGATGGATTGATGATTTGCAGGCGGCGGAAAAAACCGGGCAGCTGCCGCAGTTCATGATCATGTCGCTCGGCGAAGATCACACCAAAGGCACGACCCCGGACGCATTCACGCCGGAAGCGTCCGTGGCCAGCAACGACCTGGGCCTTGGCCGCATCGTCGAGGCGGCGAGCAAGAGCAAGTTTTGGAACGAGATGGCCATCTTCGTCATCGAAGACGACGCGCAGAACGGGCCGGACCATGTGGACGCGCATCGCACCGTGGGCCTGGTGATCAGCCCCTATTGCAAGCGCGGCGTGGATTCCACGATGTATTCAACGGCGAGCATGGTGCGCACGATGGAATTGATTCTGGGTCTGCCGCCCTTGACGCAATACGACGCCGGGGCGACGCCGATGTTCAATTGCTTCAGCACGGACGCGCAAATCGCTGCTTACAACCCGCTGACTCCGGGCGTGAATTTGATGGCTCGCAACACGGAAAAATCTCCCGGCGCGAAAGAATCCGCCAAAATGAACTTCCGCGAATACGACCGCGCACCGGAAGACGCGTTGAACCGCATTCTCTGGGCGGCGGCGAAGGGAACGGATGCGCCGTATCCCACGCCGATTCATCGCGCGGTGTTCACCAGTCCGCTCACCGGGGACAAACCGTAGGCTGTGCTGCAAGGCTTATGAGATGGAAGACGTGCCTCCGCCAGTCCGGCATTGCGCAGCTGGTCTCACTGGTGCTGGCGATCCACCTGGATTCTTCCGCGGCGGAGGCTCCGCAGTCCGTTTCCGAAAAAGGTCCGGGCGCGCTTTTGGCGGCCCACGCGCACAACGATTACGAGCATCCGCATCCGCTGTTCGACGCGCTGGCGCAGGGTTTCAACAGCGTGGAGGCGGACATCTGGCTGGTGGACGGCCAATTGCTCGTTGCGCACGATCTTGCCGATGTGAAAAGCGCTCGCACGCTGCAGGCGTTGTATCTCGATCCGCTGCGCGAACGCATCCGGCAAAACGGGGGCCGCGTTTTCACCAACGCCGTGTCGTTCACGCTGATGATTGATGTGAAATCGGCGGCGGAACCCACTTATGTCGCGCTGCGGAAATTGCTGCCCGGCTACACCGATGTGCTCACCGCCTGCACTGAAGCCGGCACTCAAACCAACGCGCTGACCCTCATTCTGACCGGCAATCGTTCGCTGGAATTGGTGGCGGCGGAACCGGTGCGCTACGCAGCCATTGACGGCCGTCTCGCTGATCTGAACACCCATCTCACTCCGCAACTCGTCCCGCTCATTAGTGAAAACTGGACGCAACAGTTCAAGTGGCGCGGCACCGGCGCGTTTCCTGAAGCGGAGCAACTCAAGCTGCGTGAGTTGGTCGGGCGCGTGCACCAGCAGGGTCGTCGCCTCCGCTTCTGGGCGATTCCTGACGCGCTGGCCGGCTGGCGCGAACTTCAGTCCGCCGGCGTGGATGTCATCGGCACGGATGATTTGGTTGGGCTGGCGAAATTTCTTCAATCGAATCGGCCTTGAAAATTTATATGCCTTGCTTGCAAATGATGGCGCGCATCCAACCGTTCTCACCCGGCGACGGCAGTGGACACGGGCGGACAATCCCCGGAAATCCTTGGTTCAAGAAAATAACGGCGGGTGTGGCCGGAGTGTTGTGCGCCGGCTGGATTTCCGCCGGGGCGGCGCCGGTCCAGCACTCCATTTCGGCGGCGAACATCGCCGTGGTGCAAAATGACACGGGCAATGCCACCAGTTCCGTCACGGTCACCACCACGCTTTCCATCAATGATTTTCGCATCCGCGCCGGTTCAACCCGGGCGGACTACAATGTGCAAATCGGCGGGGTGTCGACGGATGATGTGACCAATGGCATTTTGATCAGTTCCATCGACCAGAACGGCCGTGACAACGGCGAAGTGACCAATTTCCCCGGGATGAATTATGGCACCAGCGCCATTGACAGTAACGCCAGCTCGTCTCCTGGTTCCAGCGGCGAATATTGGATCCCCGTATTTCAGTCCCCGGCCAATGCGGAGTATAACTTCAATGTCGCGGCGGCATATTTTCCCTACACCAACGGGTGGTATGGCGGCTGGTTGAACAACTCCGGCGGCGTCAATGGCGGCGCCAATAATCATCTCCTCGGCCATCCGAGCCTGGTTTTGGGCACCCATGTCATTGACAATGGCAGCGGCAAGACCACGGTGAATCTGCTCCCGTTCGGACTGGATGCGCGCAGCAATGCTGTCCTGCTGGTTGTCGGCGGGAAGAATGAGGCCAACTTCGCGGTGTCGGCCACCAATGCGAATGGCACCTGGAGCGTGTTTTGCCGTGATGACAACGGCAGCGCCGAACAGGATTACATCGCGTTTGTCTGCATTCCGCTCACGAATCATACGGTGGTTTCCGGCAAGTTCATGGGGGATGCGAGCATCATCCTGCGAAGCGGCCCGTTTCAGGTCAGCAATCCGGGCATTGGCACGTATCACCTGACGATTCCGGGCGTGAACCCGGCGGATGGCGTGCTGATCATCTCGCCGGAAGGCGGCGGCGCCAACAACGGGGATAACCTGGTCTCTTATCAGGTGAATGGTGACGGCTGGAACATCCAGACACGTGACCAGACAACGGGCTATACCCCGGCATTGCAAAATCTTCCCGCCACGGATGCAGTGGTATCGTTTGTCTATATCCCCAGCCCAACGCCGGATACCAACTCGTTGCAATGGTCGGGTTCTCCAACCAACCAGTGGGACTTGTCCGGCAGCACTGTTTGGCGCGTGACGGGCAGCAACACGCCGGCCAGTTATGCGGATGGCAGCCAGACCACCTTTAATGATGGGGCGTCAAATTTCGTCGTCAATCTGGCGGCCTCCGTCGCGCCGTCCGGGGTGATCGTGTCCAACAACGCGAACAATTACGTTTTTGGCGGCAGCGGCAAAATCAGCGGGCCTGCCGGTTTGACCAAGCAAGGCAATGGCCGGCTCATACTTGATACCACCAATGACTACACTGGCGATACGATCCTCTCCCAGGGAATTTTGGTGCTGGGCGCGGCCGGGGCCATTCCGGGCGGAAACGGTTTTGGCGATGTCACCGTGAACGGCACGTTGGACGTGGCCGGGGTGAGCCCCACGATCAACAATTTGTCGGGCAGCGGCAAGGTGGACAATCTTGCCGCGGGAGGCACGGTAAAATTGACGGTGTATGAAACGGCAAGCAACACCTTCTCCGGCATTTTAAAAAACACTTCCGGTTCGCTGGCGCTGGCACTGGATGGCGGCGGTATTTTATCCCTGACCGGCGGCAATACGTTCAGCGGCCCTTGCACGGTCAGTAATGGAACGCTGGTGGTCAACGGCTCGCTCGGGGCCGGCGGGGTGGAGGTTCAGACCGGGGCCAGGCTGGCGGGAACCGGAACCATCAATGGCCCGGCTGCGCTGGCCGATGGTTGCGGGTTGGGGCTGACGGCAAACCTGCCGCTCACCGTGGGCGCGCTGACGCTGAACGGATCCGTCAGTGTCAATGTCTCCGGGAACATTTCTTTGACCAGCGCGGGGACGTATGTCCTGTTGCAGCACGGTGTCAAAAGCGGCAGCGGTGCGTTCACACTCGTTGCCCCGCCGGGTTTGCAATGCTATGGATTCACCGCCTCCCTGATGGATACCGGCACGCAGTTGCGCCTGGTGGTCGCCCCCACCGGCACCAGCGGTACAATCGGCGATGTCCGGCATGTCGTCATCTTGATGAACGAGAACCGGTCGTTTGACCACTACTTCGGCACGCTCCACGGTGTGCGTGGGTTCAATGATCGCAATGCGTTATGCTTCACCAACAAGTTCACTGATTTCTACCAGCCTACCGGTGCGGGCTATGAACTGCCGTTTCATACTTCCATCCAATGCCTGGCCGACTTGAACCACACCTGGCCCGTCACGCATGCCACCGTTAATGGCGGTAAAAATGACCAATGGATCCCAAACAAGGGAACCGAAACGATGGCCTACTATGAGCGCAGCGACCTGGCCTATTATTATGCGCTGGCGGATGCCTACACGATCTGCGACGAGTATCATTGTTCGGTGCTGTCTTCGACTTTTCCAAACCGGCTCTACTGGCTGACCGGGATGATCGATCCACATGGCCTGTACGGGGGGCCGGAGATCGACAATACCTCACTGGCAAGCGGTTTCACCTGGACCACTTATCCTGAGCGTTTGCAGCAGGCGGGTATTTCATGGAAAGTTTATCAGGTCGCCGGGGACAATTCCGACAATGTGCTCAACCTGTTTGCCGCCTATAAAAATGCGCACCCAGGAAATCCACTCTATGATCACGGCCGGGTCAACTCCGCGACGCTGGCCGGCATGGTCAGCGGTTTCCAAGCCGATGTGGCCAACAACACTTTGCCGGCGGTTTCCTGGATCATCGGACCGGGAGGTTATACCGAGCATCCGCCCGGCTCACCGGCCAACGGTGAATCGCTGACCAAGCAGTTGATCGATGCGATCGCCTCAAACCCGACGGTCTATAATTCGACGGTTTTCATCTTTGATTACGATGAGAACGACGGATTTTATGATCACGCCATACCCATTCTCCCGCCGACGGGGACGCCGGATGAAATGGTCGGCAGCCTGCCAATCGGGCTGGGCATACGGGTGCCGGCGATGATCGTCTCTCCGTGGTCCAGAGGAGGCCGCGTTTGCTCGCAGGTGTTTGACCATACCTCGGTCATCCGCTTTTTGGAGAACTGGACAGGCGTCAAGGAGCCGAACATCAGCGCGTGGCGCCGTCAGGTTTGCGGGGATCTGACCAGCGCCGTCGATTTCGCGCATCCCAACACGAACCGCCCCGTTCTTGCCGGCGTTACCGGCATCTCGTGTGACACCGGCGAAACGCCGGCCGTGCCATCGCCACAAGTCTTCCCGGTCCAGGAGGCCGGCACGCTGACACCACTGCCGCTGCCATATCAACCGGATGCCTTTTGCACGTTGAATCTGGGAGCGAACACAGTCGCCATCACCATGACCAATTCCGGCACGGCCTCGGTCCATTTTGGAGTCTATCCCAATGCCTATCGCAATGACGGTCCCTGGCCATTTGATGTTGTCAGCGGACAATCAAGTTCACTCAGCCTCGCCGCGACTGCCGGCAAGTATGATTTCACTTGCTATGGGCCGGACGGATTTCAGCGCCGGTTCGCCGGCAGCTTAACTGCGGACTATCACCAGCTGGAAGCCTTGGGAGATATCAACCCCGCGATCGGTGGCATCAAGTTGGAGCTGGTCAATGCGACTGCCGCCACCGTTGCGTTCACGGTTACCAATGGCTATCTCGCCGGGGCCGTGAACAACTATGTTGTTTTGGCAAACCACACCAATCTCGTGAATGTTGGCAGCGAAACCAACAATGGACTCTATGACGTGACCGTCACCACCAGCGCAGACAGCCTGTTTCTCCGCCGTTTCCTGGGCCGTGTGCAAACCTCCGCGAACGTGTCCGCGTTGACCTCTTCGAAAAACCCGAGTGTTTTTGGCGACAATGTCACTTTCACGACCATGCTGGGCGGCTATGGCACGCCAACGGGGAGCGTGCAGTTTAGGACCAACGGCGTCGCGGCCGGAGCTCCGGTGGGGTTGATCAATGGAACGGCGTCCATCACCACCGGTTCCCTCGCTTTTGGCACGAACTGGATTGCAGCGGAGTATGCTGGAGATTTTCTAAATCAACCGGCGACCAATTGGTTGAGTCAGGTTGTCGTGTATGAAACACCGGTTATTTCCTCAAGCGCTGTTCTGGCGGGCGGGGATTTTCAATTCAACGTCAGCGGGCCGAGCGGACAGCCTTACCGGATTCTTTCCACAACCAACCTCGCATTGCCGGGCGGTTGGATCGAGGTCTTCTCGAATCTGTTTGGCGGGGGCGGGTCGGTATTTACCGAAACGAATGTCACCGGAACATCGGCAAGATTTTACCGCGTGGTCTCACCCTGATCAGGCATTAATGCCAAAGAAAGCGGGAACTGCATTTACGGACCAAATCGATAGGCCCCGTCGGTGTGGGCAATGACCAGTGAATAGGGTTCGACGTGAATCCTGTCCTTTAGACTTAATCAAATAGTCCGTGACAGTTTGGGCAGTTCTGGGCTGGTGATTTCCCATGCGCGCAGTTTCGGATGGTGCAAGGTCAGCCGGCCAGGTTCGCTCGCGGAGACGTTCCACGGCACGCTTTCGTCAGCCGACGACCCGCACCAGGTCAACGCCAGCAGATCATGGGTGCCGTTGATCCAATCCGTTTCGGCGGTCAGCAGGATGGAATGCCAGGACAGGATGTGCGTGCGCTTTTGCGGATCGGATTCGCGCTTTTTATGGCGGGAAAACCGAGCAACGGTTGGATGGCCACGGCGAGTTTTCCGTTGCTCGCCCGAGCGAATTCATCGATTGATTCAGTCAAGCCGCCGTCCGGCAGCGGCTGGCTGAATGTGCCGAGCCACGTTGACAAACACGCCACCGCGCCGGATGAGTCGCAGGATTTTTTCGTCAATGATGTGATGGTTTTCCGGGGTCAGGGCGGCGAGTTCCACGACGACGTCCGAGGTGGCGAACAGTTCTTCCAGCGAATCCAAACGTTTGACGCCGTGGTCGGAAAAAATATTGTCCGGCATATGCGGCGAATACACCTGGATGTCAGACGTGAACGGGCGGAGCATGGGCACGAGCTGCTGGCTGATGAGACCGAAACCATGAATGCCCACCCGCCGGCCAACGAGGCTTTGGGTCATCTTTCCACTGGCCGTCACGATGCATCGCCACCGCCCAGGGTGAGGCGCGGCGCAACGCCATGAGCATGAGCATCAAGGTGCATTCCGCGACGGTCGGACTGATGGAGCCACCCCAATTGGTGACGACGATGCCCTGTTCGATCAAGGCGCGGGGAACCAGTTTGCGAACGCTGCCGGCAGGATTTCAGAATTGAGGGAGGGCGTCTGCCACGCTGAAACCAAAATGGAACCCGGGGAATTGCGCCATAATTGATACCACTCATCGGGCCGGGCCAGCGGAAGCTGGATGCGCCGATAGCCCGGCACCAGCCGTTCAAACTCCGCCCGCATTTCGCCGGGAAAGAAATCCGCAATTTCAGCATCGCTCAACGCCGCGATGACACTGCTGTTTGACATGAATTAATAATTATCAATTTATAAGGAGCATGCAAGTTAAGAAAATGGGAGGCCCGGTGGTTTCGCGGCGGACTGGCGGCGGGGGAAGTGAACTGCGTTGAGAAAACGCCCGGATCGAAACCGTGAAGAAAGCAGGACCCGGCGTTGGCGAAGATCCGCAATCAGGCCACCGGTCCCGAACTTTCGCGGACGGTCAGTTGCGCTGACAGCACCACGTCGGAAAAGGAGCCATCACTCTGGCCGGCGGTTTGCAGCAGAATTTCCGCCGCCTTGGACCCCATTTTTTCCGGGTTGGTATTTGCGCCGGTGATTTGCGGATGCTCCTCGTCGCAGATCCGGGTGGCGTCAATGGCAACCACGCTGACCCGTTCCGGTATGGCCCAGCCTTTCTGGCCGAACAAATTCACCACCCCGCGCGCCATCAAACCGTTGTGACACACCCAGGCCGTGGGCAGGGAGCGGGGCGCGCATTGCTCCAGAATGGCCTCGGCGGTTTTGCGTCCGCCCATGCGATCGCCTTCAACCGAGTCGGCGGATTGATTTTCCGGCAGTTCCAACTCGTGTTGGGCGAGCGCCTCCACCAAAGCCTTGCGGCGCGTGGCGTTTTGCCGGAGCAGTTTATTCCCGCCGATCCAGCCAAAACGCTTGTGCCCCAGCCCGACCAGATGTTGAACCAGCAACTCCGTTGCCTGTCGTTCGTTGGGCATGACCGAGTGGCACAGTCCGGGATAACTGGAAGACACCGCGACAATGTTCCGATGCAACGAACGCAGGTCCTGCAGAAAATCTTCGGCCACCTCGCCGAGAATCACGACGCCAAACAGATTGTCTTTTTTAAGTTTATTCTTCAGGGTCGGGCTGCTGAGGTGATCCTCGGCTCCCAGAAAAACGGTGTTGTAGCCCTGCTCGGAGAGCGTTTCATGAAGTCCGTGCTGCACATGACTGAAAAAATTGCTCTGGGTGTAGAGCCGCAGGCCTGCCCGCAGGATGAAGCCCACGTTTTGGGTTGCCAGCGGCGCGCCATTGGCCTGCATTCCTTTCGGCCGGTAACCTTGCTTGACTGCGTAATTCCAGATGCGCTTGTAGGACTCCTCGCTGATGTTCTCGCGTTTGCCGTTGAGGACAAAGGACACGAGGGCCTGTGAAAAACCAAGATCCCGCGCGATTTGCTGTTGAGAGATGGTGCGCTTTTTCATGGCTGGCGAAATCACTTATGCCCCAATTCAGCTTCGCCGCCAAGGCAATTAATAATCCCGATGCAACAAAACCATTCATTTAATTGCCTTTTGGCGGGCTGTGGCGTCAAATCAGTTGACAACCTTAATAGTTATAAACAAGGTTGCCCATCTGATATGATCCCGCTCTGCATTTCCAAAAATATATTCCGGCTGGTCCTAGTCGTTGGAATGATCCAGTCCGGGTCGGTTGTGCCGTCCGCCGCCGGGGCAGGCAATCCTGACGCTTCTATTCCCAAACAGGCCCCGCGCACCTTCACCGTATTGCGCGAGCCTCAATAAAGAATCGATGATGCCTCCAAGGGAACACTGGTGGCGCACTGAACAGAAAGGAGGTGGATGCGGGTTGTCCAGCTAAAGTTCAGCCTAAGTTTGCTTGAATCCGCGCCGCCGCAAGATGACAATCCGAGCCGGTTGATTTAAGCAGGCATGATAGCATCTCAAGCCATCGAATGGAGAGCTTCTGACTTATGAACCCGGGATTGAAGTCGCCGGCCGACGTCCGTCCGGTGGTTCGTGGCAAAGCCATTTTTGTCGGCGAAAATAAATTGTTTGTCCGCGGCGTGACGTATGGGACGTTCCGGCCGGACGCCGGGGGAGGGCAGTTTCCCGTGCGCGAAGCCGTCGAACGCGATTTTGCGCTCATGGCCGCCAATGGCGTAAACTCCGTCCGCACCTACACGGTGCCGCCGCGCTGGCTGCTTGACGTGGCGCAACAGCACGGTTTGTTCGTCATGGTCGGACTGCCCTGGGAGCAGCACATTTCATTTTTATCCGATTCCAATTGCATGCGCTCCATCGAAGCCCGCGTGCGTGAGGGGGTGCGATCCTGCGCCGGACATCCGGCGGTGCTGTGTTATTCCATCGGCAACGAGATTCCTTCGCCCATCGTGCGCTGGCACGGGCGACGCCGCGTGGAGAAGTTTTTGGAGAAGCTGTATCGCGCGGCCAAGAGCGAAGATCCGCAGGGGCTGGTTACTTACGTCAATTATCCGTCCACGGAATATCTGCGCCTGCCGTTCGTGGATATTTTCTCTTTCAATGTTTATCTCGAAGCGAAGCCGACGCTGGAAGGCTATCTTGCCCGGTTGCAAAATCTCGCGGGCAATCGTCCCCTGCTCATGGCGGAAATCGGCCTCGACAGCCGGCGCCACGGATTTGAAAAACAGGCGCAGGCGCTCGACTGGCAGGTCCGCACCGCCTTTGCCGCCGGCTGCTGCGGGGCCTTCGTGTTTGCGTGGACGGACGAATGGTATCGTGGCGGATTCGATATTGAAGATTGGGACTTCGGCATCGTGACGCGCGACCGCCAGGCCAAGCCTGCGCTCGCCGCCGTGCAAAAGGCTTTTGCGGAAACGCCGTTTCCAAGTAACGAAGCCTGGCCGCGGATTTCCGTCGTCGTCTGCACCTACAACGGCTCGCGCACCCTACGTGAAACGCTCATCCACCTCCAAACCCTCAACTACCCTGACTATGAAGTCATCGTGGTCAATGACGGGTCGCGTGATCATTGCGCCGCCATCGCCTCGGAATTCAAGGTGCGCCTCATCACCACGGAAAATCGCGGGTTGAGTTCCGCGCGCAATACCGGCATGGCGGCCGCCAACGGCGAAATCGTGGTTTACCTTGATGACGACGCGTATCCGGATCCCGACTGGCTGACTTATCTGGCCGCAATCTTTCGCAGCACAAACCATGCAGCGGCCGGCGGGCCGAACATCGCGCCGCCCGGCGACGGCGACATCGCCGAGTGCGTCGTGAATGCGCCGGGCGGGCCGGTGCATGTGCTGCTGTCCGACACCGAGGCAGAACACATTCCCGGCTGCAACATGGCGTTTCGAAAAAGTTGTTTGGAAGCCATCGGCGGATTCGATACCGCCTTCCGGGTGGCGGGCGACGACGTGGATGTCTGCTGGCGCATTCATCAGCGCGGCTGGACAATTGGGTTCAGCCCGGCGGCGATGGTGTGGCATCATCGCCGCAATTCCCTGCGCGCTTATTGGAAGCAGCAACAAGGTTACGGCAAAGCCGAGGCGCTGCTGGAACGCAAGTGGCCGGAAAAATATAACGCCGTCGGCCACATCAAATGGGCGGGACGGCTCTATGGCCACGGCCTCACCCGCATGCTGCTCCGTCGGCAGCATGTCTATTTCGGGTCGTGGGGCAGCGCCCCGTTTCAAACGTTGTGCGAGTCCACGCCTAATCTGCTCACCATCCTGCCGACCATGCCGGAATGGTATCTGGTCATCGCGGCCTTGGGCGGACTGTCCGCGTTGACGCTGCTCTGGCCGAAACTGATTTTTGTCCTGCCGCTGTTCGCGCTCGCCGCCGGAGCAACCGTGTGGCAGGCCGTCTTAAGCGCCTCGCAGGCGTCCTTTCCGAGTGCGCCCGCGTCACGCCGAAAACGCGCAAAACTTTTCACCCTCACCGCGCTGCTGCATCTGGCGCAGCCGGTGGCGCGGCTGTGGGGACGCGCGCGCCACGGCCTGACCGCGTTGCGACGGAGCGTGCCGCACGCCCTGATTCTGCCGTTCCCGAAACGCGCGACGATCTGGACGGAAACCTGGCGCTCGCCGGAGCAGGCGCTGGAATGTCTCACGCGCTCGCTCCGTGTCGACGGGGCGGTGCTCCTGCCCGGCGGCGATTATGACCGCTGGGATGTCGAGGTGCGCGGCGGCTTGCTCGGCGCGGCGCGGCTGTTCATGACGGTGGAGGAGCACGGCGCGGGCAAACAGCTGTTCCGGTTCCGGTGCTGGCCGCGATTCAACCTTGAAACCATTGCCGCCATTGTTGTATTCACCAGCCTCGCATTGGGGGCGGCGCTGGATCAATTCTGGTGGGCCTACGACATCCTTGGGTTGATCACTCTCGCGCTCCTCGGGCGGATGCTGTTCGAGTCCGCCTGCGCGATGGCGGCGATCGCCCGCGTGCTGGAGCGCGGCTTTGAAGAAAAAAAATGAGCAACACGCGCAAACATTCCGATTTTGCGATTTACCGCCGGCTGTTGCTGGAGGCGAAACCGTTCTGGCCGAACATCGCCGGGCTGTTCGCCTTAAGCCTGCTGGCCACGCCGCTCACGTTGCTCAATCCGCTGCCGCTCAAAATCGTCGTGGATTCGGTGCTCGGAGCCCATGAACTCCCCGCGTGGCTCGCGTGGGTTTTTCCGGCGGGAACGCACCGCACGGATTTCATCGTGCTGGCGGTTGTCGCCGGAACGCTGGTCGTCATCGCGCTGCTCAAACAAGTTCTCGATCTGGCGTTCGCACTGTTGCGCAGTTACACCGGCGAGAAACTCGTGCTCGCCTTCCGCGCCAAATTGTTTCGCCACACCCAGGGGCTGTCGCTTTCCTACCACGACACCACGGGCACGGCGGACTCGACTTATCGCATCCAATACGACGCGCCCGCCATCCAATGGATCACGATTGACGCGTTCATCCCGCTCGTGTCCTCGCTGCTGACGTTGGTGGCGATGCTCGTGGTGATGGCGCGCATTGACTGGGCGCTGGCGTTGGTGGCGCTGGCCGTGGCGCCGGTGCTTTACATCGTCTCGCAAATTTACGCCCGCCGCCTTAAGCTCCGCTGGCGCGAGGCCAAGGATCTGGAAAGCTCCATGCTCTCCGTCGTGCAGGAAGTGCTCGGCTCGGTGCGCGTGGTCAAAGCCTTCGCGCAGGAAGATCGCGAGCAGGAGCGCTACGTGGCCAGCGCCGGGAAAAATCTCCGCCAGCAGCTCAAGCTCGCGCTCACCGGCGGCAGCTTCGGCCTGATCATCGGCGTGGCGATGGCAGCGGGGACGGCCACGGTGCTGTTCCTCGCCGCGCGGCACGTTCAGGCCGGGCGCATCACGCTTGGCGACCTGATTTTGGTGATGAGCTATCTCGCACTGCTCTACACCCCGCTGCAAATGGTCAGCAAGAGCGCCGCGAGTCTGCAAGGCTCACTCGTCAGTGCCGAACGTGCGTTTCAATTACTCGATGAAATGCCGGAGGTCGTTGAAAAACCCGATGCCCGTCCGCTCGCCCGCGCCCACGGTGCTGTGGCGTTTGAAAATGTTTCCTTCGGCTACAACGCCGAACGCCCGGCGCTGCGCGACATTTCCTTTGCGGTCGCCGCCGGTTCGCGCGTCGGCATCGCGGGCACGACCGGCGCCGGCAAGTCCACCCTCGTGAGTCTGCTGCTCCGGCTTTACGATCCTGCGGGTGGAAAGATTTCCCTCGACGACGTTGACTTGCGCGATATCAAGCTGCGCGATTTGCGGAATCAATTCGCCATCGTGCTGCAGGAGCCGGTGCTGTTTTCCAGCAGCATCGCCGAGAACATCGCCTACGCCAGACCCGACGCGACCGAGGCGGAAATCATCACCGCCGCACAAGCCGCCAACGCGCACGATTTCATTTCACGCCTGCCGCAGGCCTACAAGACTGAAGTCGGCGAACGCGGCGTGCAGCTTTCCGGCGGCGAACGCCAGCGCATTTCACTCGCCCGCGCGTTCTTGAAGGATGCCCCGATTTTGATTCTCGACGAGCCGACCAGCTCCGTGGACGTGAAGACCGAGGCCGTCATCATGGAAGCGATGGAACGCCTGATGCGCGGGCGCACCACGTTCATGATCGCGCACCGCCTGACCACGCTCGACATCTGCGACGTGCGGATTCAATTGGAACATGGACGGATCGTTTCGCTGACGCGTGCCGCTGCCTCTTCAGCAAGCGTGGCCTGAATAATCATGAAACATTCAACATTCAACCTTCAACGCCCAACATCGAACGGGCCGGACAGCTCGCCGCCGTTGATTGGACCTTGGACGTTGAATGTTAAATATTGAATGTTCCCCCTTTATGAGAATCGCGCTCGTCTCCCAGGAATATCCGCCCGAAACCGCCAAAGGCGGCATCGGCACGCAGACTTTTCTCAAGGCGCACGGGCTGGCGGCGCTCGGCCACGAAGTGCATGTCATTTCGCGCAACACGAAGGACAAATCATCCTCGCGCACCGACCACGGCGTCCAGGTCACCCGGGTGCCCGGCTTCGAAGGGCGGATGCAAATTTTCACCGAAGCCGCCGACTGGCTGACCTACAGCGGCGAAGTCGCGGTTGCGGTCGCGGCGCTGCACGCGAAGTCGCCGTTCGACGTGGTGGATTTTCCCGAATGGGGCGCTGAAGGTTACGTGCACCTCCTGAACCGCACCGAATGGAATCGCATCCCGACGGTGATTCATCTCCACGGACCGCTGGTGATGTTCGCGCACACGATGGACTGGCCGGAATTGGATTCCGAATTTTATCGCACCGGCACGATGATGGAAGGCACCTGTGTGCGGCTGGCGGATGCCGTGTTTTCCTCCAGCCAATGCTCCGCCGACTGGTGCGCGAAACACTACGAGGTGAATCGCCAGGCGATCCCCGTGATCCATACGGGTGTGGACACGGAATTGTTTTCACCGCGCGACGTGCCGAGGGCGGCTCGTCCGACGATTATCTTCGCTGGAAAGCTCGCGCGGAACAAAGGTGTTCACCTGCTCGCGGACGCGGCCGTCCGACTTGCGAATGAATTTCCCGGACTGCAACTGCGCCTGCTCGGACGCGGCGAACCGAAAATTCTGGACGAGCTGAAAAACCTCGTCCAATCCGCCAACGTGCCGGACTTGCTCGACGCGCCGGGCTTTGTGGATCGCGCGGAACTGCCCGCACATTTTTCCCGCGCCCACGTTTTTGCCGCGCCGTCGGAATACGAGGGCGGTCCCGGTTTTGTTTATCTCGAAGCGATGGCGTGCGGCCTGCCCGTCATCGCCTGCGCCGGCAGTGGTGCCGCGGAAGTGGTCCGGCAGAATGTGAACGGGCTGCTCGTTCCACCGCAAAACGTCGAGGCGCTGACCGCCGCCCTCCGGTTGCTGCTCAAGGATGAAGCCAGCCGCGAAAAAATGGGCGGGTTTGCCCGGCGCTTTGTTTTGGCCGAAGCCGACAGCCGCGCTTGCATCCAGAAGCTGGAAGCGTTTTACGCCGCCGTGGCGAACCGCGTAAAGCAAAACCAATCCATGCCATGACCGCCACAGCCACCGTCACCACCCGCTTGCTGTCCGGCTTCGACGATCCGTCGTTCGGCCCGGCGGATTGGGAGCGCGTGCTGGCGACCGGCCAAAGCGACGTGGTGTTCCTCACCTGGCACTGGCAATCCGCGTGGTGGGAATCGTTTGGTCGCGGCGAACTGCTGCTCATCGCCGCGGAGCGCGACGGTAAAGTGGTGGCGCTCGCGCCGCTGTTCACCGAGGCGGGCATGATTTATTTTGTCGGCTCGGGCGGCTCGGATTATCTCGATTTCGTCGGCGACATCAATGAACCGGAGATTCTCGATGCGCTGTTGGCCGAAGCCAAACGCGGTGTCCGGGATTTCATCGGCTTCGTATTTTATCATGTGCCGGAAAGTTCGGAAACCGGCTGGCGTCTGCGGCAGGCAGCTGGGCGGCTGGGTTTGAAGGCAGTTGAAGAAGGCAGCCTGCTGGCGCCGGCGCTGGAATCCGGGGCGGACAAACAAAACGCCGCCGCCGCGGCCAATAAAAAAAGCCTGGTGCGGCACGAGCGGGGCTTTTTGCGCGACGGACAGTTACAAGTGGGGCATCTGGACGCGAGTGAACAAATCCTGCCGCACCTCGAAGAGTTTTTCGCGCAGCACATCAGTCGCTGGGCGGCCACCGCGGCGCCAAGTTTGTTCAACGACGAAACGCAGAAGCAATTTTATCGCCGGCTGGCCCGGATGGCGTCGGACGCCGGCTGGCTGCGTTTCACACGGCTCGAATGGCAGGGGCGTGTCATCGCGTTTCATTTTGGATTTAATTATCGCGGAAGTTTCCTCTGGTATAAGCCGGCATTCGACTTTGAACTCGCGTCACGTTCACCAGGTGAGGTTTTATTGCGCCAGCTGTTACTAAAGGCAATGGATGAAGGCGCGCATACGTTTGATTTTGGCCTGGGTGACGAGGCGTTCAAGTCGCGCTTCGCCACGCAGATGAACATTGTCCGCAACTGGGGCCTATACAACCCTGACGCGATCAAAAAATAATTTTCACCATGAGTCGCATTCTTGTTCTCGCGCCGCATCCCGACGATGAAGCCATCGGCTGCGGCGGCACATTGCTGCATCACGCCCGACAGCGTGATCAAGTTCACGTCGTGTTTCTGACTTCCGGCGAGAAGGGCGGTCATGGACGTTCGGAAGCGGAAACGATCCGGGTGCGCGAGGCGGAAGCCCGCGCGGCGGCCAAGATTCTGGGGGTCCGGAAGATCGAATTCTGGCATCTGCCCGACGGCGCGGTGCGGCCGACACTGGTAGCGGTGGATCGGGTGCGGATAAAATTGAATCAATTCAAGCCGGATAAAATTTACGTGACTCACGACCGCGAGATGCACCCCGACCATCGCGGCGCGGCGCGGTTGTTGCGTCGGGCGTTCGCTGGCGGGAGCGGAAAACGTCCGGAAGTGTTGGGTTACGAAGTGTGGACGCCCATCCAAAAACTTTCCGAGATCGTGGATATTTCGCCGTTCATGGACAAGAAGCTGCGGGCGGTGAAAACGTATCGCAGCCAGTGCGCGGTCGTCGGCTTTGTCGAAGCGGTGCGCGGGTTGAACCGTTATCGCGGTGAGATGCACAGCTGGCCGGGCGGCGATTACGCGGAGGTTTTCACACGGCTATGATTCACCACGTCTATGCCAACCAATCGAACGCCGGCGACTGGCTTTCGGCGCGCGGCATCCAGTCACTGCTCGCACCGCGTGAAGTGCGCGAGCATTTCTGCGACGAGCCGTTCGTGCCGGGGACGCTGGCGGAACTCGAGCTGGCCGGGCCGGACGATTTCATCATCATCGGCGGCGGCGGATTGTTCATGGACTATTTCGTCCCGTTCTGGTCAGGCTTTCAGAACATCGCGCGGCGCGTGCCGTTTGCCATCTGGGGCGCCGGCGCGTGCGACATGAAGCGCGAACACTCACGTCCACCGTTGCAGTTGGTTTCTGAAATCATCCGGCAAAGCAAACTATGCGTGGTGCGGGACGCACTGACGCGTGGCATCTTCAGCGATTGCCAGTTGCCGCCGCCGGTGATCTGCCCGGTGTTCGCGGCGTTGTCCCCGGCTGGTGGTGAACAGAAGCGGTTGCTGCATGTGGATCATTACAACAATGTCGGCGCGGAGATTTATGAACGCATGGTCGGCATCGCCGAGGAATTCGCCGAGCGCACCGGACGCAGCTGCCGCCAGACGAACAACCTCATTTCCGCCGGACACAACGGGCAGCTCAAAAAAATCCTCGATCTTTACACCTCGTCGGATCTGGTGCTCACGTCGCGCCTGCACGGCTGCATCATCGCGCTGGCGCTGGGGCGGCGCGTGCTCGCGGTTTCCGGCGATCACAAGGTGGAATCCTTCATGCACGCGGCGGGCCTGGACGAATGGGTGTGCGGTCTGGATGAAATTGATTCGCTGCCCGCGCGCCTCGAAAAATTACCGGGGCAAAAACTGCCGCTGGAATTTATCGGGGAAGGCCGGCGGCAAAACCGTCTCGTGGCGGATAAAATCATCGCCCTGCTATGAAAGCCATCGTCACCGGCATGATTGCGAGCTATCCCGTCGGCGGGGTGGCGTGGGATTATGGACAATACGCGCTCGGCCTGGAGCGGCTGGGCTACGAGGTTTTTTATCTGGAAGACACCGGCTGGCAGACTTACGACCCGCGCAAGGGCGAATATGGCGAGGACTGTTCGTATGCGGTCGAATTCTTGAAGACGTCGCTCGCGAAACTGTCGCCGACGCTGGCGGCGCGCTGGCGGTTTCGCAACCTGGACGGAAAAACTTTTGGCCTCGATGACAAAACTTTTTCCGGCGTGCTGCGCGATGCTGATTTATTTCTCAATGTTTCCGGCGGCACACTGCTGCGTGATGAATACATGGCTTGCAAACGCAAGGTGCTGATTGATTCCGATCCGGGCTGGAATCATTTCCGGAATTTTCCGAAGTGGGACGCGAATCCAAACTGGCAGGGCAGCCATGGCTATCGTGCCCACGATTTCTTCTTCACTTATGCCGAGCGCATCGGCAAGCCGGATTGCATCCTGCCGGATTTCGGACTGGCCTGGCAACCGACGCGTCCGCTGGTCGTGATGGATCAATGGCGCGCCGAGCCGCCCGGCGAAAAGTGGACGACCGTGATGACGTGGAAAAATTTTCAGGAAACCATCCAGCATAACGGCGTGACTTACGGCACCAAGGAAATGGAGTTCGGCAAGATCGAGCAACTGCCGTCGCGCACGTCAGCGAAAATCGAAATCGCCGCCGGCGGCGGTTCGGCGCCGCGAGAACGCTGGCGTTCGCTTGGCTGGAGCGTCGTCGAGTCGCAGGATATTTCGCGGACGACGGAGGATTACCGTCATTACGTCCAAAGTTCGCGTGGTGAATTCAGCGTGGCGAAGAATGTTTATGTGGCGACGCGCAGTGGCTGGTTCAGTTGCCGGTCCGTTTGCTATCTGGCGGCGGGCTTGCCGGTCGTCGTGCAGGACACGGGTTTTTCGGAATTCATTCCGACGGGCGAAGGATTGTTTGCGTTTTCAAATCTGGAGGAGGCCGCGCGCGGCATTGAAGCAGTGGAGAAAGATTACGCGCGGCATCAGCGCGCGGCGCGTGAGCTGTCGCGGACGCAGTTCGCTTCCGACGTCGTGCTCGGAGATTTGTTGAGGAGGATTGGATTATGAGCGGACACATCAATGCGGACGAGCTCAGGGCCATCACCGGCGGTTGGGATCACGCGACGCTGCCGAAAAACATCCGCGTCGGCGTTGATTGTTTTCTGGAACGGAAAGAAAGTTTCAAGCGTTTCCGCAGCACGCGCGAGCCGGGACTGATCATCGGCAATCGCGTGAAGATCCATACCTGGACTGAATTCAACATCGAACCAACCGGCGCGGTCGAGGTGGGCGACGATTCGATTCTGGTCGGCGCGGTTTTCATGTGCGCGGAGAAAGTCAGCATCGGGAAACGGGTGATTGTTTCCTACAATGTGACGATTGCGGACAGCGATTTTCATCCGCGCGATCCTGAACTTCGGAAACTCGATGCGATGGCGAACGCGCCGGAAGGCGACAAGTCGCAACGGCCCGCTGTCGTTTCGCGGCCGGTGGTGGTTGAGGATGACGTGTGGATCGGCATCGGGGCGATTATTTTAAAAGGCGTGCACATCGGGCGCGGCGCGCGCATCGGCGCGGGCACGGTGGTCACGAAAGATGTTCCGGCGGGTGCGACGGTCATCGGCAACCCGGCGCGGCCGGCTGAAGAAAAAATCGCATGAAGACGGGGAAACCACGCAGCCGGCAGGTTGATGGCTTGCGAGCGTTTGCCATCCTCGGGGTGATCGTTTCGCATTTTCTCCCCAAATTTGGAGGGCTGCCATGGGGGCAAATCGGGGTCCGGCTGTTCTTTGTCATCAGTGGGTTTCTGATCACGGATATTCTCCTGGGATGCCGGGACAAGGCCGAGCTGGCGGGTGGAAACCGATGGCGGTGGATCCGACAATTCTATTGCCGCCGCTTTCTGCGGATTTTTCCACTTTACTATTTTGTGATCGGCCTGGCTTTTTTGATGAACCTTGAGCCGGTCCGTAGCCTGGTTTGGTGGCTGTTGACCTATACTCTGAATGTGCAGATCGCCATGCAGCAAGAGTGGCCGGACCTGTTCAGCCATTTTTGGAGTCTCTGCGTCGAGGAACAGTTCTATCTGCTGTGGCCTTGGTGCATGTTGTTCCTGCCGAAAAGGTGGTTGCTGCCGCTGATCCTCGCCACGATCTGCGTCGCGCCTCTGCTGCGGTTTGGGGCGGTGTATTTTCAGGAGAACTGGGTGGCGGTCTATGTTTTTCCAGGGGTGTCCTTTGATGCTTTGGGAGCGGGCGCGCTCGTGGCGCTAAGTTTGCGCGGGAGTCTCCCGGCCGGCATCGAACGGTTTTTAAATCGGCTGGCCTTGCCGCTGGGTGTGGGCCTCGTCGTTCTGCTGGAGATCTTGATACGGATAAAGGCGGCGAATTGTCAGCTGGCATATGCTGTCGCATACGATTTTGGCTGGTCTCTGGTATTTTATCATACCGTTCGAACCGCCTGGGTTGGTTTCAGGGGTTTTGTCGGACGGTTGTGTGAGCTGCGTCCACTGACGTACATCGGCGAAATCAGTTACGGTCTCTACGTCTATCATCTCTTCGTTCCAGCGCTTGTTTTATGGCTGTTCCGAGAGGCGAACTGGACGCCGCCGCACGCACCGGCCGCAAGGTTTTGGATTTACGTGGCCGTTAATCTGGTGATCGCTTCTCTTTCGTGGCATCTCTTCGAAAAGCCGCTGAACAACCTGAAACGCCATTTTCCATACCAGGGCCCGATCCCCAAAACAAGCGGTTCACCCCGGGGTCCGCTCACGAAATGAATCATTTCCACAGAACGTATCCGGCATGAACCACGAGGCATATCTCCCGCACGACTGGTTTCCCCGGCCGCTGCCCGCGAACGTCGTCCTCGGCGCGCGAAGCTGGTGCTACAGCTCGTTTGCGTTTTTGCATTATCGAAGCCGGCAGCCGTGCGGGGTGCGCGTGGGACACGACAGCGGGATTTACCACGGGACCTTTTTTGACCTTGGCCCGGATGGTGAGGTTGAGATCGGCAACTACGCCACGCTGGTGGGCGCCATCATTTCCACCAATTCGCGTGTGGTCATCGGTGATTACGCATTTCTGGCGCATGAAGTGGTGTTGGCGGATTCATTCACCGCGATGCCGGGTGCGGTGGAAACGAGCCGCCGCCCGGCGGATGTTCCCAGCCGGTCGTCGGCCATCGTCGTCGGCAACAATAGTTGGATTGGCGCGCGGGCAATCTTGCTTTCCGGCGCGCGCATCGGTGACGGCGCCATCGTCGGCGCGGCCGCCGTGGTCAATTTTGAAGTTCCGCCGCAGGCCATCGTCGCGGGAAATCCGGCGAAGGTGGTTGGCTGGGCGAAGCCATGACCATCATGGCTTGGAAAGCTGGACGCGGTAAAAACGTTGAGGCTGGCCGGCCGCGCCGGAGTTGGTGACGGTTTCGATGCCGCCGTTGCCAATGACATTTGTAATCAGGTCGCTCCAGCTGCTGCTTGACAGGTCTCCATTATATTCGACGGCATAAGCTGCGGCGTTGATGGTCGTAAAACTGATCAACACGTCCAATCCAATGACCTTCACATTCGTGATTTCCGGAACCGGATTCAAGAGGAAGGCATGATTGGTGCCGTTGAACTGTCCAATGCCCACGATCTGGCCCGAATCATTGATGGCCCGCGCTTCGTTCAATTCCCACCCGGTCCCGCTGGCATCGAGCTGGTTGTTGAGATCACTCAGGACGTTGCGGACGGCGATAAATGCATGATAGATGGAATCGCTCGCGTCCACGAACGAGCCGCCAACAAGGGTGTTGCTGTTGTTGATGCCGATCGCATAGCTGTAGTCGCCGCCGAGCGTGCCCAAATCCTGCATTACGCCGCCGGAATATTCGAAGGCATGGACGAAAAAATTGGTCACGTTTGCATACCCGGCAATGTGATCGCTGTTGTTGATCGCCAGGGCACTCGCTCCCGGCATTCCCAGATTGCCGATATCCGACAGGGTGCTGCCGTTATAAAAGAAGGCGTGCGGGTAAAAGAAAGATGGGTCGTAAGCGATGCCGACGATATGCCCCGTGTCATTGATGTTCAGGCCGTATGAAGTAGGAAGCATGGCATTGAACTTGCCGATGTCCGTCATCGTTCCACTGCTGTAGCGAAAGGCGTGGTCAACCGTCGACGCCTGTGCCGAGGTTTGCGCATAGCCGGTGATCTGTCCGGTTTGATTGATGCCATCGGCCTCACTGTTCGTGCCGCCGGGGAGGGTTCCCAGATCCTTCATTTGAGGATTACTGGCAATGCCGTCGGTGCCTCCCGGCGTCCAGAGGAAGGCGCGACTTGAGCCGCTGGGGGTCAATGAACGGCCCGCCACTTGATTCGAGGCGTTCACTCCGAACGCAAAACTGTTGCTGCCACCCAAAGTTCCAAGATTGGTCCAACCGCCGTTGTAAATAAAAGCCTGGTAGGCTCCGTTGGTCGCGTTCACCGCGGCCACGGTGCCAATGCGGCTGATCGCATTGGGTTTGCTGTCGTTGTGCCCGGGCCGGTCGGTTAATACGCCGAGATCCCTCACGGAGTAAAGTGCCGCCATCACCGGATCACCCAAGACCATAATGGATGCTGCCAGCGCCACCTGGCAGGCCTTTCGTGGACGAGTTGAAGTCATCATGTTGGGATGTTCAAAATTTCGCGATGACTTTAGCACGCTCCGTTGTGGTTTTCCAACGGGTTGTTGAACCTGGCTTCATTTGAGCCGGCTGGGAACCGGGTCCGGTGCCGGGTGTCCCCATCCCGAGGCCGGTCTCGGGAGTCGGCGACTGCGAAAGGCGCAAGCGGAGACTGAAGCTGAACTGCAGTTCATTCGTCCATTTGCGTCATGGTGTCCGGCTTGCGTGATGCGTGCCGCAGATGAAACAAATTTACCACGCAGGTAACTTATTAGACATAGTCCGGATGACTGCGAGGAAATCGAAACTGCCGCCGTGCTGTTAAACGTGTTATTGTGATGCATTTCTCATATTCATCGGTAGTTATGTGTTTCCGGCACATGATTTGCTAGAGTTGGTTTGCTTTGCGGCCACTCGTATTCCGTGCTTGCCGCTTACCAAAGTCCGACAGTCTTGAAATTTGGCGGG
>Ga0247670_1000071_pt1 | contig 33382 bp, 34 predicted proteins | sample CNK11_metaG_FD_183042 | JGI IMG/M metagenome (GOLD analysis project Ga0247670, IMG submission 183042) | Soil microbial communities from Purdue University Martell Research Forest, Indiana, United States - CNK11 | ecosystem: Environmental > Terrestrial > Soil > Temperate forest > Bulk soil...
GGCTTGTAACCGACCAGGGTGAGCGTCAGCGTGGGATTGCCAATGAGCGTGAGCGATCCCGTCACGTTCAGAACATCATTCGTGATGGGAGTCAAATTGAAGCCATTGGTCGTGCCCGTGGTCGCCGACAGATTGCCAATCACCGTGCCACCGCCCCTCAGGGTCTGGAAAATAGGGTCACTCAAAGCCACCCCGCCGATCAAACTCGCGTCCAGCGTGCTGCCGGCCAGGGTAATGACAGCGGAATTGGAAATCGCCAGGCTCGAAGCAAGCTTGAGCACACCATTGCTAATGGTAGTTGACCCGGCATAGGTATTGTTGCCACCCAAAGTGACCGTGTTGGTATTCTGCTTCATCAGTGAACCCAATCCATTAATGGGGTTGTTGATGACCAGGCTGTTCGTGGAGTTGATGATCAGCGACGTGCTGGCACCGACCAGGGTGACACTGCCGGAACCGAGCGCGTTCGTCGTGCCGCTCGCGATTTGAATCGCCCCGGTGACATTGGTCCAGTTGCCGCTGTAGGCCGAATTGGTGCCAAACAGAACCAGCGAGTTCGTGGCGTTGAACATTGCCACATTCAAATTGGCACTGCCGCTTATCGTGGATCGCAGCCAGATGTCGCGCGTGGCGGCGGCGCCCGCCACGGAGTTGATGGTCGAGTTGGCGCTCACTAGCAAGGTGCCGCCCACTGCGGAGGTCGTGGTGCCATTCCCGGTGTTGTAGGACATGGAACCGCCATTTAACACCAAGTTTACCGTCGCCAAGCCGGCAAAACCCCCGCCGTTTTTCAGGATAAACCGGGCCCCGCTGTTGATCTGTAGTTTATCGCCCACAAACGTCGAGGGCGTCTGCGTATCCGGCGTCCGCACATCAAACGGCGATACGCTGATGTAATTATTGCCGGCGACCGGCACCGCGGCAGGCGTGCCCCAAGACACACCAGTATTCCATTGTATGCTGGAAGTTTGGTTCACGGTCTGGTTGATGTCCGCCGCGCGCGCGATCGCGCCAGTAAAAAGCAGTGTGCCCAGCAAGATGGCGGGAGCCAACAAGCGGGGTTTGGTTTGGAGGTTTTTTTTCATTAGAATCCGGGGTTTCTGGGGTTGCGGTTTAAAATTAACTTGGGTTTCAGTGGATGGAGCGGCCCATCAGCGGATAGATCGATTTAAGAAGCGGATTGAACATGGGTGTCAGTTTTATTTTTCAATGATACGCCGGCGCCACGCGACGTTTCATGCGTTTAAAAAAATTGGGTTCGATGATTCTGATTCTCCATCACATTTAAAATCCGTCCACCCCACAAAAACGTGGGGGCTTGGATCCGGCTCAGGGCCCTAATTCCACCCGGTAGAACTGCCGTGAGGTGGTCGTCATATTGGAGACTCCAAATGTGAACATCCCCGGTGCGCCGTTCGTGGTGAACAGGACATCCCAGTTCAGGAGATTCGTTGAAGTCTGCACTTGGTAGTCGGGTCCGCCCTCCCCGGCGACATTCATCCGGAAAGCTCCGCCGGCATATTGCGCCTGCGAAAGCAGCGGAGGCTGCGGCACCGTGACGGCCACCCAGAAACTTTGGGTCGCACTCAACGGCTGTAGGTTCGTGTAGAACAGTGACAACTGCGGCGCGGTGGCCGCGCCGGCTTCCTTCGAGGCATAATCCACCTTGCCATCCGTCGTGGAGTTGGTGGCGTAAAGGCGCAAGGACAACAATCCATTGCTCGTCGTGTCTTGCAGCAGGGCATCGGCCACGGAGACCTGCACCGGCACACCGGCTTGCGGAATCCAGGTCGCCAGCGTTGCGCCGGAAGCGGGCTTGGTGTTCCACGTGATCGTGGCTTCGTTCCAGGTGTCGTCCGTCACCAGCGCCACGGCGTGCGTGCCGGGCAAATTCGCCGCAACGGGCTGCAACCGGAGTTGCGCATCCGCCAGCCCACCTGGAAATGAGGGCGACGCGAAGCGCAGGAAACTTTCGCGGGAGAAATTCGTCGTGGGATCGCGCTTCACCGTGAGCAGCGTGTCCGCGCCATAATTTGAAACCGCGTAGATTCCGTCGCGCACATATACGTCCGCCAGCGGCGCGAGGTTCGTGCGCCAGCCGGCTTCCGTCACGACCACTCTAATCAGATTGCTCGCGCCGGCTTGCGCCAGGGTTGGCCGCCAAGTGACGAGACCATTGGTCGGATTGATGGCTGCACCGACCGGCGGATTCACCAAGCTGAAAACCAACGCCTGAGCCGGCACATCGGGATCAGCGGCAGCGGGCGCAATGGTGAGCGTGACACCCGCAATGATCTGGGTGTTGGAAATGACCGACAGCACTGGCGGCTGGTTCGAGGGCTGAACTGTGAAACTCACCGTGTTGCTCGCACTCAAGTTGCCGAGTTGGGCAACGGTGCGGCCCGCCGCCAGCGCAGCAATGTCGGCTGGCGTCAGCGCAGTGTTATAAAGCGCCACGTCGTCCAGATTGCCATTGAACCAGCGCGCTTCATTGCCTTTCTTGACGCCGCCAAAAATCAGGGCGGCGCTTTGATCCAGCGACCAGTTGACCGGTGTCGAAGCGCCCACCTGCACGCCGTCGAGGTAAAGTTTAAGCAGGCCGGCATTGCTGTTGGTGCGGTCGAATATCACGGCAGCGTGATGCCATCCGCCCGTGGGAATGACGCCGCTGGCCAGGCTGACGTCCTGAACATTGCCGGTGTTGTAGTGACGCAATTGCAGCTGGCCGCCTGGAACCAGATCCAAATCCAATTCATCGCCATCCCCGGCATAACCATCGCCGGAACCGATGTGAAAAATGAAATCATCGTTGGTCGCGGTGCTCCGACGGAACCACGTGACCATCGTCCAATCCGAGTTCTTCAAACTGTAGGTCGCGCTTGGCAGCAACACTTCCAACCGCGCTCCATTGCCGGCGCCGGATTCGGTCAGCGCCAGCGAGCGGGTGCTGAACGGGGCGAGTGCGGGTGGCACGTTCGTGTCAAAGACGCTGGTGCCGCTGCCATACTCTTCGAGCGTGCCGGTCAGCGTATTGGCCGAACTGTCGGTGACACTGTGATCGTCATCAGTATCGGGCGGCTCGAAATTGAAATGCAGCAGCCAGCGCGCATCCGGCCCGCTATCCGTGGCTGAATAATTAAACGAAGCCGGGCCGGAATAATTCGGTGTGGGCGTGAATCGTGCCGTGTGGCCATCGCCAAGCAGAGCGACCGTGCCACCTATTGACGCGCCCACGTTCAGGCTTAATTGGGCGGACGGCGTTTCCAAGTCGGAAACCAGCGGCCGCAAATCCACATCCACCGAACCACCCACCGGCAAGGCGAGATTGGTGGCGAGGGCGGTGGGTGCTGTATTGAAAGCCCTGACATTGAAAGTAAATGTTTCCGGCGTCTGGTTGGTGCCGTCGCTCACCAGCAACAGCACGGCGGCGGCGCCGAACTGGTTGGTGGCGGGCGTCAGCGTGACCGTGCGGCTCGCCCCGTTGCCACCCAGCACGATGTTCGCCGCAGGCAGCAGATCGGTGTTGAACGAAACCGCCTGCACAGTCAATGCCGTTGCGGGAGTTTGCGCGTCGCCAATCGTAAAACCAAATGGCCCCGCCGTCGTGTTCTCCGCGGTGTTCTTGTCGGTCACATTGGAAATCGTCGGGGGCGTGTTGTTGGTGTCGATGGCGGGCGTGATGCGGATGCAATCAATGGTGAGATTGTAGTCCGACGCGCTTACATTCTTGCCGGCGACGGTGAAACGAAACTGCCAGTTGCCGGCGACGGGAAAGTTATTCGTGCCCAGATCCGTGAAGCCGGCGCCGGTGCCGGAAACATACGCGTCCACCACACCGCCAACATTGCTGAAACTGCCGCTGCTTTCCGGCGCCACGGCGAGTTGAAACTGGCCCGAAGCCCCGCTCTGCCGGTAACCGACTTTCACATCCCACGGCCCGGCGAACGGCACTGCAATCCCGAGCGTCATGAAATCATTCGTCGCGTCGGCTTGCAACTGCATCCCCGAGCCGGCGCTCAAGGTGTCCTGACTGAACGTATTGGTTGAGTCGCCAGCGGAATAATCAAGCACGGGGAGCTTCTCGGCCTGGTTGGCGAGCGCGTTCCAAATGGCCCAGTAAGCGGGTTTCTTGTGATAATTTTCATCAAACGGCAGAGCCGCACCGTAGCCCGGATAAAAACCGGGAATCCAGGAGTCGTTGTCCGTGAAGCCCCAGGTTTGAAAAACTTTGAAGTGCGGTTGACCCAAAGCCACACCCAGGACATTCCAATAAACTTCCGCCTGCGCGTCCAGATCCGCTGGCGTGGCAACGCCGCTCCCGTCCACCGGAACTCGCACGTCCATTTCGGTGATGTGCAGATCCAGGCCAAGGTCGTTGAAGCGTTTGAGATTGCTGCGCAGGCTCGCGTAATTGATGCCGCTGATGTGCATCTGAAAGCCGATGCCATTGATCGGCACGCCCCGGTTTAAAAAATCCTGCGCCATCGCATAGATCGCATCGGATTTGGAATTCACGGTCTCGGCGCTGTAATCGTTGTAAATCAGCTGCGCACCGGGATCCGCCGTGTGCGTGCGCTTGAACGCTTCCTCGATGAAACGCGTCCCGTTGCCGGCGTAGCCGATGCCCGGCTGGTCATACCAGAAATTGGTGCGCAACGTGCCGTTGTCGTTGAAGGCTTCATTCACCACGTCCCAGCACAACGCCGCGCCGCGATACCGACCCGCCACCGCGTCAATGTGGTGGAATAACAGGTCGCGGATTTGATTCGTCGTGAAGCCGCCCGTGGTCAGCCAGGCCGGGATGGATTGATGCCAGAGCAGCGTGTGACCGCGCACCTGCTGCCCGGCGGCACGGGCGAAACCCGCGACCGTATCGGCATCGCTCCAGTCGTAGGTGTATTGACCGGGCTGGGTGGCGGCCCACTTGAGCGCGTTCTCCGGCGAGGGCTGGAGCTGCTGCCGCACGATGCCGGCGTAGGCGGCGCTGCCGGTGAAGGAATCGGGATTTACCGCCGAGCCCACCCGCAAGCCGGGAAACTTAAGGGCGGCTTCCTGCAAATTTTCCGCGCGCACACCGCAGGCCAGCAACAAAATGAAAATTTGGATTCGCGGGAAAAAATGGATCCGGAAAATAAATTTCATACGCAACGGCGGTTCAGCTTCCGGATTTTACGACCGCAAGGATAGCTCAAGGTTTGATCTTTAAATAAGGGAGATCCGCCGGGTTGATCTGGCCAAGGTCGTCTTGATAGTAATAATAGAGCCGGGTGCTGGTGTCAAAAGTGGTGAGTTGCAGCAATTTTTCCCACTTGATCCAAGCCACCGAACCGTCCACCGTCAGGTGATTGGCACCGTCGGGATAAGCTGCGCCCTTCCGCTGATGCGGAACTTTGTTCAGCGGGTTGGTCACATCCGCCCACGGATTGCCGGTCGTTAAACCCGGGTTCTTGCACACCAAATCCACCGCGAGCACCCACGAAGGCCGCGATCGGCTCAGCTTGGTCGGGCTGGCCGAGGCAATCCCTGTTGAATTGGCAATATTGTACCACCAATAAACACCCCCCATGTAGGCATAACCCACCTGCCACTGTGCCGGGGTGGTCGTGCCGTTGTAAGCCACACTGCCTTCGCCCAGACTCGGACAGGCCCAGACCGAGGCGGTGTTGGTCTGCGTCGGGTCGAGGTTCACATCTTTGGCCAAACCGGCCTGGGGCGAATTGATGGCGTGTTGGTTGGAGGCGCCTTTGACGGTGGAACTGAGTATGGCACCCGTGGCCGAGCGTGCCTCGATCACCTTGTCATCGTTGTCCCCGGCATAGATCATCATGCCGATGCCGATCTGCCGGAGATTATTCAAGCAAGCCGTCCGCTTGGCCCGCTCCTTGGCGCTGGCCAGGGCCGGCAACAACATCGCCGCCAAAATCGCGATGATGGCGATGACGACCAGCAGTTCGATCAGCGTGAACGCGCCCGGACGACGGCAGACATTTGTGAAACGGAGCGAGAAGCAACTGGATGGGTGTTTGATTTTCATTTTTTCTGAATAGGCAGGCCAAGCGGCTGGCCAGCCAAAAAGTAATTGATATGGTTTTATCTTAGCTTGTCCGCCCGCCGACTCCACCCCACAAAACCATAGGGACCCAACCAACTGCATCCGCCTGGCTATTCCCGGCTCCGTCCCACCATGCTGTGATAAGACGGCCACGATGCTGAACGTCGCGGATGCGGTGAGCTTGGAAGCCACGGTGAAGGCGCTGGCATGGGGGTGGGAAATAGCGGTGCTAAAGCACGCGCAGTCCAGACGCTTCGCGCGATTCGAGAGATGCCCGGCAAACGCGAAGCGTCTGGACTACGTGCGGTTCACCGCCGCTTTGCCCACGCACTTTAAAAATCATCCGCCACATTCACCCGGTCAATCTTGAAACTGTAAATCGTCCTCACCTGCGCTGGCGACGCCACGCGCTCAAACCACGCCGCCGAGCACCACGGGTATTGGTTCGCCACCGCCACAAGTTTGTGTTTCACGGCATTTTGATGGACGTAGTTCAGTCGCGCCAGATAGCTGTGCTGGAGGGTCAACCTGGTGTCGCGAAAATTAAACCACACCTGCCGCCCGCGCACGCCATCCAGTTCGTTCAAATCACGCGCGGAAACACCATGCAGATCGTGGAGAAATTCGCCGGGGGGTTTTGAATCCTGATTTCCACGCGCGACGATGTGGTAATGGTTCGCAAACACCGCCCAGGCCTCCAGTTGCCAGCCGAATTTTTTTGCGAACGAAAGCAGCAGCCGCTCCAGCAAATCACGCTTGGCCGGCGCGTCGAAAAGGTGCTGTTTGTGCAGCGTGCTGGCGGTGACGAAATACACGGCGTTGTCGGCCAGCCGGTGGACCGGGGCGTGCGGCCAGTCCTTCGGCGGCAACTGCGATTTCAAATCCACGAGCGGCGGGGAAGGGAGGCTGAACGACGCCGGTCGTGATGGATGCGGTTTGGAATCCATGCAATGAGGCTGGCAAAAAGCTTTGTGTCCGCAAGTGTAAATGGCGCCATGCAAAAGCGGTGCTGAAGCAACCGCAGTCCAGACGCTCCGCGACCAACGAACGCTTTCGAATCGCGCGCAGCGTCTGGACTGCGTGCGGTTTACCGCCGCTTTCGTGCGCCAACGGTCGCCTTTCAAACAATGCCGCTGCCTCCCTGACTGAAAATTTGAGACTCGTCACCTCGTCTCCTACAATAAACACTTTGCCCTTGCACGACGGAAGGGTTCTGGAAAGATTCGCTCATGGCTGGAGTGATGGCAGACGAGGCGCGCCCAGATGCGCCACAACTTTTTTGGGGTCACGAGCGTGATCGATTGTCTCCTATCAGAATTAGCCAAGACTGGCTCGGCTTAATACAATATTAGGTGTTGCTACGCGCACCGCGTGGATGAAACCAATGATTGATTTTCAATTACATGAGACGATGCCGGGCTATCGCGTTACCGGCCGCAATTGCGGAGCAGACGTGCCAGTTGGCACAGTCTTCACGGTGTTGTGTCGCCGCGATTTTCCAGGGACCGCACCCGGTGAGGCGACCATTAGCCCCGAGGCCGCATTCGTCTCTGATATTTCTCTCCGCTTGGAGGCCGTGGAGTTTTATCGTCGCAGCGTCGATCACATTCCTTCCGGGCACACGGCGATGCTCACCTTATCCGGCGCTGGGTTCGACACCATCACGGAGGTTCTTTCTACAGCGCCTGAGCGCACATACTATTCTCTCTGTGTTTCTCATGAGTCTGTTCTCAATATCCGCAATGCCTGAAATGGAGATAAGCCGCAGAGTTTAGCTGTTTGCCTCGCAACTTTTTTCACGCAGCACGCAGCACGCATCATTTTTCGTGTGCATTTGTGTCCATTCGTGGTTTAACCTTTCCCGACATTATGAGCCAACTTGCCAATCAAATCGCCGTCGTCACCGGTGCGGGCCGTGGAATCGGCCGCGCCATCGCCTTGAAATTCGCCGCCGAAGGCGCGGACGTGGTCTGCGTCTCGCGCACGCAGGAAAATTCCGAGAAGGTCGCCGCCGAAGTCCGCGCGCTCGGCCGCAAGGCGTGGGCGTTCGCCGTGGACGTGGCGGATTCCGCCGCCGTCAGCGCCGCCGCCGAGAAAATTCTGACCGAGGCCACCAAGGTGGACATTCTCGTGAACAACGCCGGCGTCACGCGCGACGGCCTGGTGATGCGCATGAGCGACACGGACTGGGACACGGTGCTGGACACCAATCTCAAGGGCGCGTTTCTGTTCACCAAGGCGTTTTCGCGCGGATTCGCCAAACAGCGCAGCGGCCGCATCATCAACATTTCATCGGTCATCGGCCTCATCGGCAATCCGGGGCAGAGCAATTACGCGGCGAGCAAGGCGGGGCTGTTCGGGTTCACGCAGTCGGTCGCGCGCGAATTCGGTTCGCGCGGCATCACCGCCAATTGCATCGCGCCCGGCTTCATCGAGACCGACATGACGTCCGAATTGAACGCGGATTTAAAGGCGGCCATTTTAAAGCAGATCCCGATGGGCAAGTTCGGCGCGGCCGAGGACATTGCGAACGCGGCGCTGTTTCTCGCCAGTTCATCAGCATGTTACATCACGGGCCAGGTTTTGACAGTTGACGGCGGCATGGTGATGTGAGATTCACTCTGCATTCCAATCATTCAGCAGAGAGCGGATTGAGAATCGTCGCAAAAAAAAATTCAGAATTCAGGGCTTGAACGGCTCTATAAACCATGGCATAACACAGGACAAAATTATGGCTGACAAACCTATTGACCAACGGGTAAAGGACATCATCGTCGAACAACTGGGCGTGAAAGCGGATCAAGTGACGCCGGAAGCCAAGTTCATCGAAGATCTCGGCGCGGATTCGCTCGACACGGTTGAGTTAATCATGGCGCTCGAAGAGGAATTCGGCGTCGAAGTGCCGGACGAGCAGGCCGAAAAGCTCCTGACCGTCGGCGACGTGACCAAATACATCGAAGACAACCAAAAATAGTTGCGACGTTCCGCACTTCGGGGCAGTTTGGCTGGACTAGCTCAAACTGCCCCTTTTGATTTATGGCAAGTAATTCATCAGACCGCCGCGTGGTCATCACCGGCCTCGGCGTCGTCACGCCGATTGGACATCAACTGGACGCGTTCTGGAACAACCTGATCGCCGGGCAGTGCGGCATCGACCGGATCACCGCCTTTGACGCCGCGCCGTTCGACACGCAGATCGCCGGCGAAGTGAAAAACTTTGACCCGACGCCCGCGTTTCCGTCGCCCAAGGAAATCCGCCGCACCGATCGCTATTCGCAATTCGGCATTTATGCCGCGTGGAGTGCGCTGAAGAACTCCGGCCTGGAACTCGACAAGGAAAACTGCGACGAGATCGGCGTGATCCTTGGCTCCGGAATCGGCGGCCTGCAGACGACCATCGAACAGCACAAAATCCTGCTCGAACGCGGGCCGGGGCGGCTCTCGCCATTCATGATTCCCATGCTCATCAGCAACATGGCCTCCGGCCTGTTCTCGATGTATAACAATCTGCGCGGTCCGAATTTTGCCACCTGCTCCGCCTGTTCCACGGCCAATCACGCCATCGGTGAAGCCTGGCGAGCCATCAAGATGGGCGATGCCTCGGTGATGTTCGCCGGCGGCGCGGAAGCGGCCGTCGTGTCGGTCGGCATCGGCGGCTTTTGCGCCATGCGCGCCATGAGCACGCGGAACGATGATCCCAAACATTCCTCGCGTCCGTTCGACAAGGACCGCGACGGCTTCGTGATGGGCGAAGGCGCGGGCGTGGTGGTGCTGGAGGAATTGGAGCACGCGAAGAAGCGCGGCGCCCAAATTTATTGCGAGATCGCCGGCTACGGCAACACGGCCGATGCGTATCACATCACCTCGCCGCCGCCGGGCGGCGAAGGCGCGGCACGCTGCATGAAGATGGCGCTCCGCACCGGCGGCCTGAACGCCGGGGACATTTCCTATGTCAACGCCCACGGCACGTCCACGCCGCAGGGCGACGTTTGCGAAACGCAGGCCATCAAGACCGTTTTCGGCGAACACGCGAAAAAACTTGCCGTCAGCTCCACCAAGGGCGCGACCGGCCACATGCTCGGTGCCGCCGGCGCCGTGGAAATGACCGCGTGCGCGCTCGCCATCAAACACGGCGTCGTTCCGCCCACCATCAATCTGCAGACGCCCGATCCCGAATGTGATCTGGATTATGTGCCGAACACCGCGCGCGAAATGAAGGTGGACGCCATAGTGAACAACTCGTTCGGTTTTGGCGGGCATAATGCGACGATTGCGGCGAAGAAGTTTGTGGGGTAAAAATGCCTTTTTTCCGCCAAGAAGATTTGGGTCGTCTCGATTGGAGACTTCTTCAGAATGGGTTTATCAATCTTTACTGGCGGATAAATTATTTAGATGAGGATGTTCAGAAACTTGAGGAGTTGAATTACAGAATTGCGAGGTTTGATTGTTCTTCGTGGAAGACAATGGATGAAAGTGCCGTCGATATTAGTTCAAAACTGAACATTCAGTGGAATGGAAAGAGTCTGGATGCTCTGAACGATCTTTTGACTGACATTGACATTCCGTTTGAAAGTGGCTTTGTTCTCGTATTTTCAAAATACGATTTGTTTCAAAAATTAGAACCCAAAACATCATGGCCAATCCTTGACATTCTTGCATCTAATGGCCGGTTGCATCTTCTTTTTGGAAAAAGGCTGATTTGCATGGTTCAAGTTGACGAACCGACTCTTAACTTTCAGCCAGTCGGCGCACAAGCGGTTTTGTGGAATCCAAGAGAGTGGTTAAATAAAGACCGGGGATTGTAATTGTGAATTTTCTCCCCCTTTATCGAATCCAAATGTGAAGGAAAAATTCTCGCGCCAAAACAGATTCAAGACTTCATCCGCGAATTCACCGCCGGGAAAACGTGCGGGATAAAACCGGTTGCCGGATTCCGTTTTGAAGCTATGCTGAAATCGTGAGCGTGGCCGAGCAAATTTTTGAGAAGGCGCAGGTTCTTCCCGAATCTGCGCAGAAGACGGTTTTGGATTTGGTGGACAAGCTTGCCCGGCAAAATGCCGCTTCGCCCCCCACCGCGCCAAAAGCCGGCAGCGCCAAAGGCCTCGTTCACATGGCGCCGGATTTTGACCAGCCGCTGGAAATTTCCCAACAAAAACGCGTGCAATTGCCGTTGATTGATTCCAAAGAGCCGGGCATTCTCGACCTCACCCATGCCGACATCGAAGAATTACTTGCTTGATGTCAATTGCTGGCTCGACGCCGCAGCCGCGCCACTCATCTTTTGCCGCGTCACCCAAATGGCCTTTCTGCGCCTCGTGACAAATCCGAAAGTCATGGGCGCCGATGTTCTCACGCCGCGACAAGCCTGGGAAACTTACCGAAAATTCCGAGCCGACCCGCGCATCATTTTCGCAGAAGAACCGCCGGAACTGGAAAAGGCATGGCTGGACATGACCGATACCGCCGGCTTCAAACAAGATTTGTGGACGGATTCATATCTCGCCGCATTTGCCGTGGCAGGTGGCTGCGCGATTGTGACATTTGATGATGGCTTCAGGCAGTTTTTGAGAATTGATGTAATCGTTTTGCCAGGGACACCTGAATCGGGGAAAACCTTGTGAATTTTCTTTCCCTCATCGAAGCGAAGCGCGAAGGAAAAATCCTCGCGCCGGAGCACATCCGTGAATTCATCCGCGAGTTTACCGTCGGGAACATCCCCGATTACCAGATGGCCGCGATGCTCATGGCCATTTATTTTCGCGGACTGAACACCGCCGAGACCACCGCGCTCACGCTCGCCATGCGCGATTCCGGCGACGTTTTAAAATTTCCCAGGGACAAACGCCCGCTCGTGGACAAACATTCCACCGGCGGCATCGGCGACAAGGTTTCGCTCCCGCTCGCCCCGCTGCTCGCGTGCCTCGGCTTCCGCGTACCGATGATTTCCGGTCGCGGCCTCGGCATTACCGGCGGCACGCTCGACAAACTGGATTCCATCCCCGGCTTCAAAACGCTTTTGCCCGCCGCGCAAATCATCGCCCGGGTCCAGCAGGTCGGCTGCGTCATCTGCGGCCAGACGGACACGATGGTTCCCGCCGACAAAAAGATTTACGCCCTGCGCGACGCCAGCGGCACCGTGCCGAGCATCCAGCTCATCACGGCGTCAATTCTTTCCAAGAAGCTCGCCGAAAATCTGGACGCGCTGATCCTTGATGTGAAGTTCGGCTGCGCCGCCTTCATGCAAACCAAGGCCGACGCGCGCAAGCTGGCGAAGGCGATGGTCGCGCTCGGCAACGAATGCGGCACCGATACGCGCGCCATGTTGACCGATATGAACACGCCACTCGGCCGCGCCGCCGGCAACTGGCTGGAAGTAAAGGAAAGCGTGGCGTGCCTGGATTTTCGTAGCAGCCGACGTGAGGAGGCTCATTCTAATTCAACCAAACCTGCCAAGAGCCTCCTCACGTCGGCTGCTACGGCGGATGATTTGAAATCGCTCGTCATTGATTCCGCCGCACACCTACTGGTTCAAACCAAGAAGTCAAAATCCCTCACCGCCGCCCGCAAGCTGGCCGAAGATTGTTTGAACTCCGACGCGCCGCGCGCGAAATGGGACGAGATGATTGTGGCTCAAGGCGCGGACTTGACGGCGTTCAACCGCAAGCTGGCGTTGGATTCCACCGCCAAGACTGTTGCTGAGGTGAAGTCGGAAAAAGCCGGCTACGTTTCCAGGTGCGATGCGCGCATCATCGGCGAAGTCATCCGTGACCTCGGGGGCGGGCGGCTGACGAAAGACGCCATCATTGATTTTGACGTGGGCGTGGATCAAATCATCAAGCCCGGCGAGCGCGTGGAAAAATCGGCAACGCTTTGCCGCGTTCACGCCGCCGATTCGGCTCAGGCGAAAAATGCGCTGGCGCGACTGAAAACAGCCTTTGAAATTTCCACAAAGCGCCCGGCTAAAATTCCGCTCATCGTCGAAGTCATCCAGTGACGGATGGAGCGCGGACGGCTCGTCCGCGAGTTTCTGAGCATGAAACCTGAACACGCGGACAAGCTGTCCGCGCTCCGGTCACGCGATCTTTTCCCAAACCACGATGTCGGGGAAGGCCACGCACAGTTCGGACACGCGTGGAAACATCACCTTGATATGCACCGATTGCAGATGGGCGTCGAGGTGCGCCCGGCTCGTCCAGGTTTCGTGAAACAAAAATCTCGACGGGTATTCGGAGGAAACATGCAGGTCATAATTGAGGCAGCCCGCCTCCTGGCGCGTGGGGGCAATGAGACTGGCCAGGGCTTTTTGCAATTCGGCTTCCTTGCCGGGGTTGGCTTGAAACGTGGCGATGACGGTAATTGGTTTTGAGCTCATGATGATGGATGGTTCTTCGTGGCGATGGTGGTTAAGTCAGCGATTCCAAAATCTTCTCCGCCGCCTGGCGCGGGTTTTCCGCCGCGTGGATCGGCCGGCCAATGACCAGCCAGTTGGCTCCGGCCTGGATCGCCTCCTTCGGCGTGAGCGTGCGTTTCTGGTCGTCGGCCTTTTCCGCACCGGTGCGGATGCCGGGCGTGACCAGTTGCATGGCGGGGGGAATCATCTGGCGCAGTTTGGCGACTTCCTGGGGGGAACAGACCAGTCCGCGCAGGCCGGCTTTCATGGCGACCATGGCGAGCCGGCGGACCTGGTATTCGACGTTCACGTCGAAGCCGAGTTCGCGCAGCGTGGCGGTGTTCATGCTGGTCAGCACGGTCACGCCCAGGACGAGCGGCGGGATGCGGCCGAGTTTCCACGCGGCCTCCTCGGCGGCCTGCTCGGCGGCCTTGAGCATGTCGAAGCCGCCGCTGGTGTGGACGGTGATCATTTGAACATCCAGATTCACGGCGGCGGACACGGCCTTGGTGACCGTGTTCGGGATGTCATGAAATTTGAGATCGAGAAAAACGCTCGCGCCCGTGGCGCGGATTTTTTTCACGATGTCCGGCCCGGCGGCGGTGAACAGTTCGCTGCCGATCTTGAACGCCCCGACCGCCGGAGCGATCTGGGTTACGAGTTTCAAGGCCAGTTCCGCCGTCGGCACGTCGAGCGCGGCAATGATTGGATTGCGCATGGGGCAAATTATTTAACCACGGATGAATAAAGGCAAACACGGATTACCGGGAAAAAAAGCCTGCCCCAGGCGCAACGGTCGTTGCAAAGCAAAATCAACCGTGCCGGGTTGTGGTTTTGGATGGATTCGCCTCCAGGCCGGGGTCATTCCTTTGCCAGTGATGTCTGGTGAGCGCGACAGCAGTGCCAAGCCCGAAGAGCAGAAAACTTCCCATGACCGCCAGCAGACCGGGCGGCATCGTCCGCACACCCTCGGCGGTGCCGCAGGCCGGGCCCGAGAGCATGACCAGCGCCGCGGCGGCGGGCACGCTGAACAGGCTCCACCGTCCGCGCCCGATTTGAACAACCGAATAAATTCCCAAGACCAGCGCGCCGGGTATGAACGGCATCCAGAATTTGCCGGCGTCGGAATGCATCCAGACGAGCGATTGCATCACCCAGACGAGGCCCGCCACCATCCGGACGATGTTGGCGCCCTGATGTTCCGCATCGTTCCAACGCAAGCTGTGCAGCAGCAGGAAAACGAGGCCGCTCTGAAACGCCCAGTAGCCGGTCCCGGCGTGGCTGCCAAACAGAGACGTGACGGCGGCACCCAGGATGATGGAACCCACGATGGCCAGCCTTGGGTTTCGCGAACGCATGATCCAGAAAACCGTGTAAGCCATCACACCGGCGGCGATACACCCGGCACGGTTCAATCCGGATGCAACCGATTGCAGCCAGAGTTCCGGCAAGCCCGCGACAAACATCAGCACCGAAGCGAACAGCAGATGCCGCACATATTGAGGTTGGCGTTGCTTGAGACAGATCCCGCAATAGACGGCGATGTTCAGCGCGGCAAGGATGAGGAATGTCTTTTGACCGCCCGGCGACGTTGCGAACAGCGGAATCAAGACGGGCGGAAACGTCAGCGCATAGTTCAGGTGGCCAGCCCACACCGTGGCCTGGCCGGAACACCGCAGCCAGCCGGTCCACGCCAAAACCCACACGGCCGGGGCAAGCAATTCGCCACGTAAATCAAATTGATAGATGTAATCCAGGCTGTAGAGATGCACGCCGGTGACCGCGATCCAGAGTGCGAACAAGCCCGTCGGGAGCCAGCGATGTTGCGACAGCAAAGTTCCCGCCGCGTTCGGGCGTGGCAGGAAATTTGCGAGCGCCAGCACCGCCGGCAAAATCAGCAGCCAGGTGTATTCGTTCATCACGTAGGCCGGGCCGGAATTGATGTGGATGCCGATCTTGGTTTCGCCAAAGTGCCGGTAGATAAGCGGCAGGGCCACGTTCAGCGCGAGCAGGACGAACCCCGGAACCAACAGCCGGCCCGGCAGATTGAGTTGAATGAAAAACCGCTTCAAGCTGCCAAACCGCAGCACGGCGATCGCGCCGCCGGTGAGACTCATCGCCAGCGCCATCTGCGAATCGATCAATGCCGCCTGGCTGATCAGGATGAAAGGCACGAAGACCAGCAGGTTTTCCAGGCCCACCAGCAGCGTGGAATCATACCAGAGACGGCGGCGCGCGAGAAAAATGGCGGTGAACACAAGCAAGATTTCGTAAAGCTGGACCGAAGTGAAATTGAACAGCAGGCGCGCCGACTCCAGATTGAGGAACGGCGCATCGAGAGAGACGCGGTAACATCCAAACAACAGCAGTGCCGCGCTCACGAGATAAAACGGATTGCACGCGAATAATTTTCGCAGCCACCAGGAAAAGGGTTTCGGCAGTGCCGGTTCCGGGAGCGGCCGGCCCGGCGGAATGTCGGAACTTGGATTGGCGGCAATTATCGGCGGCGGGCTGACCGGGTCATGTTCATTCATAAATACCTCGCAGGTTTGACCGAACATTTTTGGCGACGATTTCTCACTGCATAACCCGCGCCAAATGATTTCGCTCCGAATTCTCAACGAAACGACTTGTTCCAGAAACGAAGGGATGAACCGACGCGTGAAGGTTGCGCCGGATGCGTGAAGCTCACGCCGGAAATTTCAGACCGCTTACGGTGCAGCCGTGGCGCGGAAGAACCGATGCGGCAGATTGGTGGATTGTTCATCCGCAAAATCGAACGTCCCGTCCGTCGAAGTGGTGTTGGTGAAGACAGGCGACCAGCTGGCAAGATTTGTTGTGGCTTCGACGACACAAGTCCGGTTCAACCCACCGGCCACGCTCAATTGAAATGGCGCATGGGCGGCGACCGGCACGGTGGCGACGCTGATGGTCCGCAACGCCTTTCGCAAATTAAGGCGCCCACCCGTCCGGCATTTTCCCGCAAGTGACGGCAGCGGATCGGTGGAACTCAACAGCCGATTGATGGTTGCCCGATAATCATCCGCCGGGTACTGCGCCATGAGTAAGGCACAGGCACCAGCAACATAGGGCGCGGAAAAGGAGGTGCCGGCCAGATTAAAACTGCCAAATGGATAATAAAATGAATCCGATGCAGCATGAGTAGTGTAAATCTGGTCACCCGGCGCGGCGAGAGCCACATTCGTTGCGCCGTAATTGGACAAGAATCCCAAGTCATCGGTGCGGGTCGTGTAGGCCACCGACACAATGTTATCAATGCCATAGCATGACGGATAACTGGCGCTGGTGTCGATGTTCCTGCCCGGAGCACTAGTATTGCTATTGCCGGCGGAAGCCACCCAAAGAACGTCTGCATCACGAGCCGCGACAATTGCATTGGAAAGCGCCAGCGAAGGCGTCGGGGTGTCAAAACTGGCATTGATGATCCTGGCTCCATTGGTAATGGCATAATCAATGCAGGCAATCACCGTTGAATCACTGCCTGTGCCATTATTCAAACATTTGCAGGCCATAATCTGCAATCTCCACGCCACACCTGTCACACCTTTGCCATTATTGCCCACAGCACCCAATACCCCGGCAACCATCGTCCCGTGGCTAGTGCCGTCATCATCAGGGTTATTTGTACCGGTGAAGGCATTGTAGCCATGTCCGCCGTCAACGGGGTTCACCCACATGTTGGCGGCAAGATCTTCATGCGTGGCGCGAATGCCTGAATCCAGCACCGCCACCACGATGTTGCTGGCCGAGGTCAGCACATCCCAGGCGTTCGTCGCATCAATGTCCGCGCCGGGTGTGCCGCCGCTCTGCCCGTGATTCTCCAGGCCCCACAAGGTCCCGTCCACAAATTTGGGGTCGTTCGGCACGGTTGCGTTCGCGTAAACCAGATAATCCGGCTCCGCGAATTCCACCAGCCCGCTCTTCTGATATTGGGCGATGAGATTGGTCACCGTCTCTCCCTTGGGCACGCGGAGAACTTGCAGGCGTCCGATTCCGTCGAAGGTGCGCAGCACTTCGCCGTTGCGCGCCCGGTGAAAATTGTTCAGCGCCGCCGGGTTGCTCCCGGCCTTGGGCTGGATCAAAATCCGGTCGGTGCGATACGCAGCCTGTGGGGATGGAGCGGCGGCCGATGCGGCCGACTCGACAGAAATTAAAACCGAAGCCACGACCAACAGATGAAAGTAAAACGCCTTGCCGGACATGATGCCGACAACATCCCACAAGCGTTCCGAAAATGAAAGTGGATTTGCCGCCCGACGGTTTTTTGACTTCGCCGGTGGATTCCTCTAGCCTCCACACATGAACATTGTCCGTTTCACCGACAAAGATTTTGCCGCCCGGATCCGCGAAGCCACCTCCGATTCCAGCCTGTTCGACGCCGAGATCGAACAGCGCACCAAGGTGATTTTGCACGATGTGTTTGTGCGCGGTGACGATGCGGTGCTGGAGTTCACGGAAAAGTTCGACGGTGCCAAGCTCGCCGCCGAGCAACTCGCGGTGACGCAAGCCGAACTCATGGCCGCCTCACTCATGGCGGATGAATCGTTGCGCGCGGCGGTGGCGGAAGCGGAAGGGAACATCGCGCGCTTCGCCAAAAAATCCAAACGCAAAGGCTGGTCGAGCAAAAACTCCCACGGCGCGAGCGTTGGCGAGAAGTTTGACCCGTTCCAGCGCGTCGGCGTCTACATTCCCGGCGGCACCGCGCCGCTGGTCTCGACGGCACTGATGACGATCACGCTCGCGAAAGTGGCGGGCTGCCAGGAGATCGTTGTGACCACGCCCTGTGGCAAGGACGGCGCCATCAATCCGGCGATCCTCTTCGCGGCGCGCGCGGCAGGGGCGACGGAGATTTACCGTGTCGGCGGGGCCCAGGCGATTGCGGCGCTGGCTTACGGCACCAAGACGATTCGTCGCGTTCAGAAAGTTTTTGGGCCCGGCAACGCCTACGTCAGCATGGCCAAACGGCTGCTCGTTGGGCGCGTGGCGATTGATCTGCTCGCCGGGCCGAGCGATTTGCTGGTGCTGGCCGACGACACGGCGAATCCGAAGTTCGCCGCCGCCGACCTGCTCGCACAGGCCGAGCACGGTTCCGGCCACGAACGCGTCTGGCTCGTGACGAGCTCCGCGAAAATTCTGAAGGCCGTGGAAAAGGAAATTGCAAAACAATTGCCCAAACTGGCACGCCGCGACTTCATCCAGCGCGTGCTCGACCGGAACACCTGGCTGATCCAGGTGGCCGGCGTCGCTGACGCCGTGGCGCTGGCGAACCAGCTGGCGCCGGAGCATTGCGAAGTCATCACCCGCGACGCGCGGCGCGTGAGCGGCGGCATCGTGACGGCGGGCGCGATTTTTCTGGGCAACTGGTCGCCCACGGTGCTGGGCGATTACGTCGCCGGGCCGAGCCACGTGCTGCCGACCGATGGCGCGGGCGCGTCGTTCGCCGGCCTGACGGTGGATCAATTCCAGCGCCGCACCAGTGTGGTGGAATACAACCGCGCGTCGCTCAAGAAGGCGTTGAAGTCCGTGAAAAAATTCGCGGAACTCGAAGGCCTCGGCGCGCATGGAAAAAGCGCGGAGATCAGGAAATAGGCCAATGCCCATCCCAACCCTCAATCACGACGGTTTCCTGCCACCCGGAATCTGGGATTGCCCGCTGGCAGAACTGCGGGAGCGGTTCGGGATTTTTTCCGGGAGCGATCAGCGCGCGCGCTTGTTCGCCCGGTTGGATGACATGTTTCAAACCATGCAACGCAGCGGACTGTTTGAGGCGCTGCTGGTGGACGGCAGTTATGTGACCGCCAAGCCTGCGCCCAACGATATTGATCTCGTGGCCGTGCTGCTGCCGGGACACAATTTCGAACGTGACCTGCCCATGTCCGAATATGCGCTGGTTTCCCGCGCCCTGTTGCGACGGCGTTATGGCTTCGATGTGGTGATTGCCGAAAAAGGCAGCCAACTCTGCAAAACATACATTGAATTTTTCAGCCGGGTGCGGGATAGTCCCAGTGTGAGCAAAGGGATGTTACGTTTGAGCCTATGAAAACCGAATTGGTTCTCACCCAAACCGTGGAGCAATTGGAGCGCATGAGCGAGGCGCTTGCCGCGTTGCGCCGCGAACTGCTGCCCGGCCAGCCCAAAAAATTTGCCATCCTTGCCGAAAGCCCACTGGAAGAAATGCGCCGCCTTCAAATTGAAGTTGAACAGCTCACCACGCAAATTGCCACTGCAGCAACCGTGGCGGCCTGACGGTGGATCAATTCCAGCGCCGCACCAGTGTGGTGGAATACAACCGCGCGTCGCTCAAGAAGGCGCTGAAGACGGTGAAGAAGTTCGCGGAACTCGAAGGCCTCGGCGCGCATGGAAAAAGCGCGGAAGTGCGAGTAAAATAAAAAACTGCGATTGTGCTTCGACTTGTTTGCAATATACAAACCACGTCTTTTCTAGGCACTCACGCCGTGGCGATGGATTTGCTTAAGATTTTGCGCGCATTGCCGGGTTCATTCGTTCCAACAAAAATCCAAACATCTCATTTGCCCGCCCAAAATTTCTCCCCTGATTCACCGGAAGCTTTTCTTGAATGCCTGCCCGGCAAATTTTATTGCCAAGGGGATGTCAGTCTAATTAAGCCCCAGAGGATCTTTGAATGTTCTGTTCATTGGCAAAAGGGTAATCATGATTGGTTCGCAAAACATCCGACAAAGCCGTTCAATTGGATTGGTCTCTCATCAGAACGTTGGGAAGAAGCTTTAAGCGGCGAACATTTTTCTTCCTTCCAAAGCATCTTTATTTCTCTTTGCGAGAGCTTTCGAGCCATTTACGGTTCGATGCAGCTTGAGGATTCAACGAAGATAGATTCTCCCAATGGATTCGGCCACTGTATGCCACGTTTACATTGGATTACTTATCTTGGCAAAGCTTATACCAAAGCGATGGACAAACAATTGGCCAAATCTTGCAACTCATTCACGGTTTCGCGCCGTGCCGAGGGGGTGTTGACCAAGCTCGCCTGTTCAGCTCAAGATACAATAAGACAATCAGCCACCGAATCTCTCGCTATCGAACACCTTGGAGCAGATTATTTTTGGAATCCGAAGGACAACTGGCGTAAACCGCAATTCCATTATCGTATGCCAGAATTAGATTGGTCCTCTGTCATCACAGCGACTTGATTTGAAATGAACAAAGCCAATTTGAAAAAATTGATCCGCCCGCTCGTCCACGACTTGCACGCCGCTGTGCCGGGCGGGCCGCCGCCATTGACTTTGATGCGGTGATGCAATAGCATCAGATGCATGAGAACAACGTTGGACATTGAAGATGATGTGTTGCAAGCGGCCAAGGAACTGGCGCAGCGCGAAGGCGGCACGGCGGGCCAGGTGATTTCCACGCTGGCGCGGCGCGGGCTGGCGTTGCCGGTGTCGGGACGGAAACATCGTTCAGGTATGCGTGGCGGCGTGCCGGTGCTTCCGTCGCGCGGCGAGGTGGTGACGCTCGAACACGTCCGGCAATTGCAGGACAAGGAAGGCATTTGATCCATGCGCGCCCTGCTGGATGTGAATATGGTCATCGCGCTGCTTGATCCCGACCATGCTTTCCATGAGCGGGCGCATGATTGGTGGCTGAAGCACGCGAAGTCCGGCTGGGCGAGTTGCCCAATCGTGGAAAACGGCGTCGTCCGCATCATGTCAAATCCAGCTTACAGCCCGAAGGCACGGTTCACGCCGGCGGATTTGATTTCGCGGCTGGAACAGTTCGCGGCGCAGACGAACCATGAATTCTGGCCGGACGAAGTTTCGTTGCGCGACGGAAAAACCTTCACGCCTGAGCGGATGCACAGTTCGCGGCAGTTGACCGATCTTTATCTGCTCGCGCTGGCGGCGAAGCATCACGGGAAACTCGCGACATTTGACCGGGGAATTCCCATTTCCGCCGTGAGTATCGCGAAGACGGAGAATTTGTGTGTGGTTTGAAACTTATCCATTTTTCTGGCTGCCATCCAAAATTCAGAATTGATCCGCCTACTGTTTCACGGTTGGAATGCCTACGCGCCCGGCTCATCTCACATAACTTGGGGGGCCGGTGATGAGGCTGTCGATTTCCTGCAGCGGGCCCAGCGGTTTGACTTTGTTCTCATCCCGTGAGACGCGCGGCTCGCCTGAGGAAAGTTTATAAACCACCAGGTCTTCCTGGAGCAGGATGACCCCTTTGAATTCCCAGCCCGAGACGTGCGTCTGGCGCTTGAACCCGAAAATATCGAGGAACAGGTTGCCGTGGCGCTTGTCCCGAAGCTCCCGCAACTCCACAAGGTAGGCCCGGCTGTGTTCTTTGGCCTTGATGCACTCGCGCACGCCCTCCGGCAGGTCTTGCAGCTGGATGGCCTGGACGGGCATGAACGTCTGAATGATGTCCACGTAGGTGAGAATTTTCACGTTCGGCGACAGTTTGGGGTCGAAGTTCAGCCGCTGCAAATCTTCCACAGTGGTGTAGTAAGGCGCGATTTTCCCGAAGGCGGTGTCCACGTCCTGATAGGTTTTCCAGCGCGACACGGTGGTGTTCTCGCCATGGGGAAGCAAGCTGCTGCACCCCCCGGTCAGGAACAGTCCCGCCAGCACTACCGCCATGAACAATCGCCGTTTCATAACGCCGCCGGACTCCCGACCCATGACCCGCAAACTGCACACTCCAATATTACCGCGGACTTTTGCTGGAACAACCTACTGCACAATCACAGCGGGGCAAGCGGAACTGCACCGCGTTTCAGGCGCTGCCCGCGCGCGGACTGGACTTTCAGGGGAATTTCAATTGAAATTACCGCGATGGCCAATCCGCAATCCGCAATCCGCAACTTGAAATTAATCCGTCCGCTCGTGTGCGACCTGCACGCCTATGTGCCCGGCGAGCAGCCGAAGATCAAAGGGCTGATCAAGCTCAACACGAACGAGAATCCGTATCCGCCGTCGCCGCGTGTGCTGGCGGCGGTCCGGGCGGCGGTGGACGGGCGGCTGCGGCTGTATCCGAACCCCACGGCGCAAGCGTTGCGCGAAAAACTGGCAAAGCTGCATGGCTGCAAGCCCGGGAACATCATCGTTGGCAACGGCTCGGATGAAGTGCTGGCGCTGGCGGTGCGGGCGTTTGTGGAGCCCGTAGCGGCGTTCGGTAGAACGCCGCCATCTAAAACGCAGGAAGGTTTGCGGCGCTCTGCCGAGACGCCGCTACGAGTGGCGACGGTGCAGTATTTCACGCCGAGCTATTCGCTGTATCCGGTGCTGGCGGACATCCATGGCGCAGCGAAAAACATCGTGCCGCTCAAGGCGGACTTCGGCCTGCCGGGTGTCGAGGAATTGAAGCGTGACAGGCGCTGGGATTTCGGCGCGGCCCTGACGTTTATCACGACACCGAATGCGCCAAGCGGGCGCGGTTATAAAACCTCGGAGCTGGAAAAATTATGTCGTGCGCAAAAGGGCGTGGTCATCCTCGACGAAGCGTATGTGGATTTCGCCGAAGAAAACGCGCTGAAGCTGGCGCTGAAATTTCCGCATGTGCTCGTGGCGCGAACCTTCTCAAAGGCGTATTCGCTCTGTTTCCAGCGCGTCGGTTATTTCGTCGGGCATCCCGGACTCATCGCCGCGCTGGACAAGATCCGGGACAGTTACAATGTGAACGGTCTCGGCCAGATCGCCGCCGCCGCGACGCTGGACGATTTGAAATTCTACCGCGCGAACTTCAAAAAAATCATCGGCACACGCGAATGGCTTTCGCGTGAACTGACCCGGCTCGGCTTCCGTGTGTTGCCCAGCCAGACCAATTTCATCCTGACGAAACCGCCGCGGTTCCCGGCGCAGGAATGGCTGCAAAAATTACGCGACCGGAAAATCCTTGTGCGCTGGTTCAGCGCGCCGGAAGTCAGCGATTCTCTGCGCATCACCATCGGCACCCAGGCGGAGGCGGTGGCTTTAATCCGGGCGGTGCGGTCAGTTTCAACAGGTTAGGCTGTCATGCTGCAAACCTTTCCTTTGCAGCGGGCACGGATTCTGCTAATAACCATGCGTGTATTTGGAATATTACAGATTGACGCATGCGCCGTTCGACATCACGCCGAACCCGCGCTTCCTTTTCCATAGCACAAAGCATCGTGAGGCGTTCAACCACATGCTCTACGGCATCCGCGAACGGAAAGGCTTCGTGCAGCTCACCGGCGAAATCGGCGCGGGCAAGACGACCCTGTGCCGTGCCCTGTTGGAGCAGCTGGATTCCAGTTTTTCGACAGCATTGATCTTAAATCCCGTCCTGAACGCCGACGAACTGATGAAAGCCATCGCGACGGAATTCGGCCTGAATGTCAAGGGCCGCGACCGGCTGGAGACCGTTTCGACCATCGGCGAGTTTTTGCTCAAGCAGATTGAACTCGGCAAGGAGACGGTGCTGATCATTGACGAGGCACAGGGGTTGACGGAGGATTTGCTGGAGCAGGTGCGGCTGCTTTCGAACATCGAAACGGACAACCGCAAATTGCTGCAGATCGTGCTGATGGGCCAGCCGGAATTGCGCGAACGGCTGAACAGTCCGCGGCTGAAACAATTGCGCCAGCGCATCACGGTGCGTTTCCATCTCGCCGCGCTCACCCGCGTGGAGGTCTCCCAATACATCCAGCATCGGCTGCAGGTTTCCGGAGCGAAGGGGGTTCCATTTTTTACCGGCCCGGCGCTCTGGCGCGTTTTTAATTACAGCAAAGGCGTCCCCCGCCTGGTCAACGCGGTTTGCGACAAGGCGCTGCTCGCGAGTTTCGTCGCGCGCAGTGAACGCATCACCTTTTCGATGGTGGGTCGCGCCATCCGGGAATTAGAAGGAGATTTTAAAGCATGAGCCTGATCAATGACGCCCTGAAGCGCGCCCAGGAAGCCCAACGGCCAAACCCCGTATCCGGCGCGGCGTCCATCCGGACCATCGAGCCGCGGCGCCCGGAACGACCCGTCACCAGCCGGCTGCTGGTCGTCGTCATCTTTGTGCTGTTGTCCGCCGCCTTTGCTTTCATCGGACTGGCGATGACCGGGCGTCTGGCCAAAAAAAACGCGGCGCCACCAAAGACGGCCCCGGTGACTCCGGTCGCAGCGGCCACCGCACCCAGCAAGCCGGTCGCAGCCCCGGCGCCGGCGGTTGTGCCCGCGCCGACGGCCGCCGAGCCGGTCGCAGCGGCACCCAATGCAGCCGTGCCGATTGCCATCACGCCCGCCGCTGCGAGCCAGCCCGCGCCGCCACCGGCTCCGGTGGTCGTGCCGCCACCGCCACCGCTCGTGCTGCCGGAGTCGTTGCACTTGCAGGGCGTGGCGTATGATCCGGTGCGTCCCTGGGCGATTGTCAGCGGCCGAACCGTCCATGTGGGTGATCTGGTCAAAGGTGTGCGCGTCGTCGCCATTAACGCCAACTCGGTCACGTTTGGCAGCAATGGGCAGACAAATCTGCTCTATGTCGGGGATTGATCCACCGGCCCTGATTTCGCGTGCGTTTTCTTGAGAAAAAACTGGCGGGCTCACCCGCGGCGGCGCGTGTCGCGCCGTTTTTGATTTTCCTCGCGCTCACCGTCTGCCAGGGACAATTCGGCGCGACCTCGGCCTGCTGGTTTTACTTCGCCAAAACAATCGTCGGCGCGTGGCTGGTGTGGGAGATGCGCCCGCTCGTTTCCGAAATGCGCTGGGCGTTCAGCTGGGAAGCGGTGGTCGTTGGCATCGGCATTTTTGCCATCTGGGTCGGGCTCGATCCGTTTTATCCCCACTTGATGAAGACCGCCGCTGGCTGGAATCCGAATGAACCATTCGGCGAAAACTCCCCCGTCGCGTGGCTGATGATCCTGACACGTCTGCTGGGTTCGACCCTCATTGTCCCACCGCTCGAGGAAGTTTTCTACCGCTCCTTTTTGTATCGCTACGTTGCGAATCAGAATTTTCTCTCCGTGCCCTTGAATAAATTTCTGCCGTGGCCGTTTGTGGCGACGGCGGTCGTCTTCGGTTTCGCCCACAACGAGTGGCTGGCGGGGATTTTATGCGGCGCGGCGTATCAATGGCTGGTCCTCCGTAAAAACCGTCTGGGCGATGCGATGACGGCTCACGCGATCACCAACTTTCTGCTCGGGGCCTGGATCATCTGGCGCGGCGCGTGGCATTTCTGGTAATTATTTTTTCCGGCCAAACGCGCTGGAGGCTCTTCAAAGCTTCACCGGGTTGGATGCGCCCTTCGGCGCGAGTTGTTTGACATTGCCGCACGGCGCGACGCCGTTTCATTTCCGCTTCAAGTTCTGCACGGCGTGGAGGAGTTGACGCAAAGGCTCGGGAGCGGCTTCCTCGTCACAGAGGACGGCGTGGTTGCGTCCATCTTCGTGCACAATGCTCAGGGAATATTGAAACCGATCCGGCTGGGGCCTGGCGGCCTGGAAAGTTTTCGGCAGGTCAAAAAAATTTGCGCCAGCCACCATCGCCGCGAGGTATTGCCCGTCCTTTTTTGAAAGCATGGCGGTGTCCACCTCCACCGGCGGTGGCGTGATCCCGGCAAAGCCGCCGGTGCGGGTGAGTTTGAGGTGCATGGTGGCAAGTTAGAGCGCGTGGACGAGGTTGACAAGGCCGCGTCCGCGCGTTGAACGATGGATTATTTGAGCACGCCCACCTGCTGCCAGGCGGATTTGACGGCCTTCTGTTCCTGGCTGGCGACACCGAACAGGATGCCGGCGGAACGGATGGTCCCGTTGGCCGCCGCCACGAAGTTGGCGTTGGGCTGCAAAATATTGCAGAGGGTGTCATACCAGATTTTCCCGGCCTTGTCCCACGAGTAGCCGCCCAGCGCCGTGGCGACGAGATAGAAGGCGTGATTGGGGATGCCGGAGTTGGTGTGGACGCCGCCGTGGTCGGCCGAGCCCTTGACGTAATCCTTCATGTGCGCGGGTTGCGGATCCTTGCCGATCTGCGGATCGTCGTAGGCGGTGCCGGGCGCTTTCATGGAACGGAGGGCAACCCCGTTCACGCCTTTGGCGAACAAACCTTCGCCAATGAGCCAGTCCGCCTTGGCCGCAGTTTGTTTTTTCTTCCACTGTTTCACCAGCGAACCGAACACGTCGGAGAGCGATTCGTTGAGCGCGCCCGACTGGCCCTGATACGCCAAGCCGGCTTCGTATTGGGTGACGCCATGGGTGAGTTCATGGCCGATGACGTCGAGGCATTTGGTGAAGCGCTGGAAAATGACACCGTCGCCGTCGCCATAAACCATCTGCGCCCCGTTCCAAAAGGCGTTGTCATAATTTGTGTAGTAATGCACCGAGGAATCGAGCCGCATGCCTTTATTGTCAACGGAGTTCCGGCCGAATACCATGCTGTAAAAATCATAGGTGGCGCCGGAATAATCGTAGGCTTCGTTGACCTGGACGTCCGTGCTTTTGGGGGCGCCCTCGCCGCGCACCAGCCTGCCGGGCAGCGACGTCCCGTGCGCGAGATCATAGATGGTGCGGCTTTTGACGCCGGCGGGCGTGCCCACCGCCACAGCGCCGAGGAAGGCCAGCATGTCGCGCTGACCGCGCAGGCGTTCGGAATGTTGCAGTGTTTGGAACGCGTGTTCACGCAGACGTGCCGGACCATTCTGCGAGAGATAGCGCAGCATGTATGAGGGAATGATGGTGCAGACTGGACAACCGAATTGGGGCTGTCCTTTTTGGGGGCGGTGAAGCCGATTCATGATGTATCCTTTGGTTCGATTTCGCGAATAAGTTTCCTTCCCGTCAACTTCCCGGAGAGTTGGCCGATTTTTATTTCGACCGGCTGGCAATTGCAACCACAAATTGTTCACTGAAAATGAAGGCGCAGCGGGAGGTTCAAAACGGGGCGGAGCATGAAACGATTTGCTGACAATCTCCGCCGGTTTGTGGTCTATTGAGCCGCAACCGATGTCGCCACCGTCCGCCGATTCGCTGAACGATCTGCTCCGCGCCACCTCGCGCTCGTTTTATCTGACGTTGCGCGTGCTGCCCGCGCGCGTGCGCCCGCAAATCGGCCTCGCGTATCTGCTCGCGCGCACGACTGACACCATCGCCGACACGGAATTGGTCCCGTCAGCCCAGCGCATTCACGCGTTGTCGCTGTTGCGGGAGCGAATCCTGGGGGTGCGGGAGCAGCCGGGAAATTTCACCAGCCTGGCGCAGCACCAGGGTTCGCCCGCGGAAAAGCGGTTGCTGGAAAAGGTGGAGGACAGCCTGGCATTGCTCAATACCCTTTCGCCCGCCGATTTGAAACTGGTGCGCGACGTCCTCGCCACGATCATCGGTGGACAGGAACTGGACTTGCGCCGCTTTGGCAGCGTGAGCCCGGCAGAGTCCCGCCCGGGCGACCAAAAAATCATCGCCCTTGAAACCGCCGCCGACCTGGATGATTACACCTACCGCGTGGCCGGCTGCGTGGGCGAATTCTGGACAAAGATCTGCCGCGCACATCTGTTTCCTAAAGCGCGGCTGGACGAGACCCAATTGATCGCGGACGGCATCCGTTTCGGCAAAGGGCTGCAGTTGGTGAACATTCTCCGTGACCTGCCGGCGGATTTGAAGAACGGCCGCTGCTACCTGCCCACGCAACGACTGGACGAGGCAAAATTGTTTCCGGAAACCTTGCTGTCGTCTGCGAACGCGATGAAGTTTCTGCCGCTCTACCACGAATACCTCGACAAGGCCGAAGCGCACCTGGCGGCGGGGTGGCATTATACGAACACACTGCCCTTCGGTCAGGTGCGCGTGCGGCTCGCCTGTGCCTGGCCGGTTCTGCTCGGAATGAAGACCCTGGCGAAGCTGCGGGCGGCGGAGGTGAAGGATTTGCAACAACGCGTAAAGGTCACGCGCGGCGAGGTGCGGGGGGTTTTGCTGCGTTCCATTCTGGCCTATCCGCTACCGGGAGTATGGCGAAATCAATTTGTTCCAAGCCGGAAAGCTGTTGCGTCAGGCGCGAAGTTGGCGTAAAAAAGTGGCATGAAGATTTTCAAACTGGTGCCTGCAATCGGAGTATTTGCGTTTTGCGTGAGTTTTGGTTCCCTCCGCGCCCAGGACAATCCAGCCCAGGCCGCCGCGCGTGAAGCCTTGATGAAGCAGATGGATCAAGTGCAAGCGCCGGAGGCGCCGCCCGCCGCGTCTGCAGCAGCCAAACCCGCCGCGCCTGCAGCAGCTCCCGCTATTCCGGAAACAAAACCAGCGGCTCCGGCCGCTTCCGCTCCCGTCGCCGCGCCAGTGATGATCATCACCAACCCGGCCCCGCCAGCCACAGTGACGCCCTCCGGCCCGGTTCCGATCATCGCGCCCGCCCTCCCCATTTCGATGACGAAAGAACAGCGGCTGCAGGCGCTGCTTGCGAAATACAAGGCCGACCAGATCAATCCGGAGGAATACCACAAGCAACGCGCCGCGATTCTGGCCGAGCCGTGAAGTAAAATCATTTTCCCGCGCCCGCCGGACGATCCGTTCCGGCGGGTTTTTCATTTCCCAAACTTGAACTTTGCCCGTTGAACCCTAAACTGAATCTTTATGCACGATTTTCGCTACGTCGGTAACAAACTGTTTTGTGAAGGTGTCGCCATTGAAAGCCTCGCCAAAAAATTCGGCACGCCGCTGTTCGTCTATTCGCAGCGCACGCTGACCAACCATTTCTCCAAACTGGACCAGGAACTCGCACCGCTCGACCATCTGGTGTGCTACGCGATGAAGTCGAACTCGAACCTCGCCGTATTGCGCACGCTGGCCGATCTCGGCGGCGGCTTCGACATCGTCAGCAGCGGGGAACTGCAGCGCGTCATCGCGGCGGGCGGCGACCCGCGTAAATGCGTCTTTGCCGGCGTGGGCAAGACTGAAGCGGAGATTGAATTCGCACTGCGCAAAGGGATTTATTGCTTCAACGTCGAGAGCGAGCCGGAATTGCAGCGCATCAACCAGGTCGCCGCGCGGTTGAAAAAAATCGCGCCCATCGCCGTGCGGGTGAACCCGGGGGTGGACGCCAAGACGCATGCGAAGATCACCACCGGCACCTACGAAAACAAGTTCGGCATCGCGCTCGAAAACATCGAAGGCGTCTATGGCCGCGCCAGCAAATTGAAAAATCTGCGGCTGCGCGGCGTGCAGATGCACATCGGCTCGCAGCTCACCACCGTGGCGCCGTTTGAACAGGCGATTCGCAAAGTGCTGCCGCTCGTGATCAAGCTGAAGGCGAAATATGATCTGGAATTTTTCAGCATCGGCGGCGGCCTGGGCATCGTTTATCAGCCGGCGCTTGCGAGCGGCACGGCGGAATGGTGGAATTCCGCCGCCGCAAAAAATGTGCTGACCCCGGCCAAATACGCCGATCGACTCGTGCCCTTGCTCAAGCCGCTCGGCCTGAAAATCCTGCTCGAACCCGGACGCTTCATCTCCGGCAACGCGGGCATCCTCGTCACGCGCATCGAATACGTGAAGCGCACCGGCAAAAAGAATTTCCTCATCGTGGATGCGGCGATGAATGATTTGATCCGGCCGGCATTTTACGATGCGTATCACGAAATCGTGCCGCTCACGAAAAAGGGCGGCGCGCCGATTTCGTCCGATGTCGTCGGGCCGATCTGCGAATCCGGCGATTATTTCTGCCAAGACCGGCCGCTGCCGAAGCTCGGCGAAGGCGACACCCTCGTGTTGTTGAGCGCGGGTGCTTATGGCTCGGTCATGGGCTCAAACTACAACGCGCGTCCACTGCCGGCCGAGGTTTTGGTGAACGGCAAAACGTTCGCCGCCGTGCGCGAGCGTCAGGCCGTGGCCAAAATCTGGACGGATGAAAAGATCGCGCCGTGGCAGAGGCACGTTTCATGAATCTTTAAAAACTCCCGGAATGATTCTCAAATGGCCTTTGCGCCATCTCACAGGATGGGGAGCGATGCCCCGCACAACAGATCCAACGGTGAGGTGTGTGGAGATTATAGGCAGTTGATGTCGTTCCTTTCACCATTTACGCCTTCGGCAACGCGCGAGCTTTGGTGACGGCCGCCCGGGTGGCTGGTCACCTTATATGGTTGACAAATTATGGGACAACTCCTGTCATAGTGTCAAAGTATGAGACAGTTTTTTAAATAAAACACCGGTCTTGATGACTATAAGAGTCAAAATTGGTGGCTTGCTTATTGCTTTCCATTTTCAGCATGTTTAGCCAGAACATTAAAATCCCGCCGAAAGACCGCCGATGCGACCAGGCCTTCACGCTGATAGAAGTGATGGTTGCCCTGGTCATTATCGGCATCATGTTCACTGCCATCTACAAGGGCATTATCCAGTCGTTTGCCGTCACCAAGTCCACGCAGGAAAGCCTGCGCGCCACCCAGATACTTCAGGACAAAACGGAAACCATCCACCTCTATACCTGGAATCAAATTAACACCGCCGGTTTCGTCTCGACAACCTTCACCAACTGGTTTGATCCGGCCGGCGGGACCAACCAAGGCACCATGTTCACCGGCGCGCTGAGCATCACCAACGCGCCCCTCGCGGACAACCCAAGTTACAAGGATCAGCTGAAGCTCGTCACCGTCACCGTTTCCTGGACCTCGGGCACGCGCACCTGCCAGCAACAAATGACAACTTTGATCTCGCATTATGGTCTGCAAAATTACATCTACAACTAGACCCGCCGGTTGCCGGGGGATGACTTTCATCGAGATGATGGTCGCCGTCGGGCTCGGGACGCTCCTCAGTGCGGCGTCAATCTACACGCTCATGTTTACCATGCGGAGTTATCAGGTGTTGACGAATTATCAGGGTATGAACAAGGCTAGCCGCACGGCGCTTGACGTCCTCTCTGCCGATGTCCGGCAGGCATCCGGCTGCAAGACCAATGCCACCTATTCCTCCAGCAGCGTGACCCTGACCGGCATCAATGCCGTCAGCCTGGCACCCTACACGATCCGCTACAATTATAATACCAACGCGACCACGTTGACGCGGACCTATACCGAAAGCACCAATGCGGACGTCCGGGTGCTGCTTACCAACTTGACTTCGTTTGCTTTTTCCTACTATCAGCGGAACCCGACCAATGCCGCCTACGAGGTTTTCACCAACTCGTTGAGCGCCGCCGTTTGCAAGGTGATTCAGGTGGACTGGAACTGTTCGCGGAGCATTTTGGGGACTGAAACCAACATTCAAAGCGGCCAATCGGCCCGGATTGTCATCCGCAAAGGGTAATGTTATGAACGTCAAAAATAAAGTTGATCCGCGGAACGGCAGCGCCCTCTTGCTGGCGTTGTTCCTCCTGGTGGCGACGAGCATGATGGTGGGCACCTATCTTTATCTGGTCGGCACCGAAAGCAAGATTGCCCAGCGGTCGCTGGACTGGAATACGGCCATCCCGGCGGCGGAGGCGGGAATCGAAGAAGCGTTGACCCAGCTTTATACCGGCACCAACAGTTCCAGTTTTACGACCAACTCCTGGGTGCGGGGCGGCGACGGTTTGTATCACAAAAATCGGACGCTGGCATCCGGGGAGTCTTATGGCGTGGCCATTCAAGTGGGAACGATACCGGTCATCTGGTCCACCGGTTATGTGGCGGCCCCGTTTGGCACTAATGTTTACATCCGACGGCTGATCAAGGTCACGGCTGTCAACTTGCCCAGCACGGGCATCGGCATAATTACCAAGGGCACCATCGGTTTTAGTGGCGGTGCCTTCCTCGACAGTTATAGTTCGTGCGCCGGTCCTTATGGCACAAACAATTTCGGGAGCAATGCCGTGGCCTCGTCTAATTCCGGAATAGTTGGTGCCATCAGTTTAAGCGGCGGCTACATTGACGGCACTGCGTCCACGGGCCCCAACGGCACGGTGAAACTTAGTGGCAGCGGCACTGTCAACGGAACTGTCCGCAACGACGCGAATGTCCAGATTGACGACGTTCTAACACCGGTGTTGAGCAGCCCTCTCACCTCCATTCCTTCGGGCAAAGTGAATGGCACGAATTACCTGCACGTCGCCGGCACCGGAAATTACGTAGTGTCCACGCTGGCTGATATTTCCGATAAAACCAAAGGCATGGTGGTCAATGGCAACGCGGTCGTCTATGTCACCTACACGGGAGGCAACGCCGTCGTCGTCAGCGGCAGCGGCTTTATTTATATCACGCCGGGATCCAGTCTCACGCTTTACTGCGCCGGTGAAATGACTATTTCTGGCGGCGGCGTCCTCAACGGCAGCCAGAGCCCGAGTGCCTGTTCCATTTACGGCTTGCCGACCTGCGATAAGATAACCTACAGCGGTAGTGCGGCCTTTATTGGAACGGTATATGCGCCGGAAGCGGATTTCACCTTCAGCGGTGGAGCGGGGGCGTTCGGTTCCTTCTTGGCTAACACCGCGACCATCAGCGGGTCTGCCGGCGTTCATGCGGACACCTGCTTGGGCGGGATACCGGGATACGTTGTCCAAAGCTGGAATGAATTGCCGGCGCAGTAAGAACCGGGACCCATCCCCCCATTGCAGGCAACTCACCGATTTTGTCCGTCGTGCGCTAGAGCAGTTTCATTAAAATTCTAGCCGTGTTTCAAAAGCCTGTTTGGCAAATCCGCGAGGTTTTGGACTGTGGCAAGCCCTCTGCCGCTTTTTCCACTGCAGGGCTGGCGACGTAGGCGGCCGAGGGCGGCCGCAACTCCAAGACACTGGCGCTGCTCGGACTCGGGGGACTCGTGATGTTCAGAAAAACAGCGGTCGCCTGAAGTTTCATCGCTCAACCCTTTCATGAAGGCAGAGGTTTAAACCTCTGCCTTTTTTGTTTGTCTCACCCCACCCACTAGGTGGGACTGCGTTGCCACGCAAGCCTAGCGCTTTGTTGTCCAAACGCATCCTCCCACCATAAGGAAAAACGGCGGGAAACTGTCGGCGGCAGTTACAAGGGGGGGGGGTATC
>Ga0247670_1000072_pt1 | contig 33288 bp, 28 predicted proteins | sample CNK11_metaG_FD_183042 | JGI IMG/M metagenome (GOLD analysis project Ga0247670, IMG submission 183042) | Soil microbial communities from Purdue University Martell Research Forest, Indiana, United States - CNK11 | ecosystem: Environmental > Terrestrial > Soil > Temperate forest > Bulk soil...
ACATTGGTGACCCCCGCTACGATATTGGTAACCACTTGGTCAACTAAATCAGGACCATAGGGATCCGCTCTTGAATTTAAAATCTTTACCAGCGCTGTGCCGAAGGTTGGATCAATGCGGGGGAGCGAGACGTCGCCGGATTCATAGATATCCGGATTGGCGCTGGTCAACTGCACTCCAAAAACCACGTTGCTTAGCGTATTGGCCACCTTGGAACGCGCCTGTTGTATCGCTTGCTGCAATCCTTGGGATGTCGTGCTAAAAATCAAATTTGTCGTGATGTTGGGATTGTTGAGATACCCGCCACCCGGATTGATGGGAATGAGAATGGTCTTGCTCATTTCATAATCGTCAAAAACCAGCTGATTAGTCACCGGTGTATAATCTCCAGGCACGACTTCAGTGATATTGGTATAAAAGACCCCAGCTGCGTTTGTAAAATAGAATATGTTTGTGTAGGTAACATAAGCTGGGGAATCCCCCAAGGGCAAAGCCGGCAAAGCCGCCCCTGCCACGGTCATATAGTTCACGACAGCGCGTCCTGTGGCTCCAGCAGTCCGGGTGACCGTGACCAAAGTGCCCTTGGCGTTAAAAGTATAATAGGACAAAGTGGCGGAATTTGCCGAGTTGTCATAGCCCTGCGGAAGCTGGCTCTCGGTTTGCGCGGTTTGGTAAAGCAGCAACCCTGTCGATGGGTCAACATCTTCAGTGGCAAAGCGGAAAACACCCGACGGCTGATAGGCCCAGTTTAAAAAGATGGAATCGGGGAACAGTGGCACTGTCTTGGTATCCACCGCGAAATAATAAGTCGTGCCGCCTTTGGCATTAAAGCGGAGATGGCTTGGCCCATAGAAAGGCTGGACATAGGGAACTTCCGGAGACCCAAAAAAATTAACATAGTCAGCGCTGCCACTCTCATTAATTTGCGGGTCGGTGCTGTTGATCGGAAACAAATCATCATTCGCCGCCACTTGGGTAAGTTTGGTGTAATCAGTGCCAATATAAACTCCCAACACCGTATCCAATTGCTGTCCAAAAAAATCTTCACTGCCAATCGTATCCAAAGTCACCTCACCATCCACGGGAGCCGTCCAAACATACCAGAGCGGCGCTTTCGGCGGGAAACCGGCATTGCTGGGCCCCCCCGGAACCAGCACCACGCCGCTGTTGTCATAACCCCCATTGGAACCCCAACTGCCAGACAGCGTTCCCGGTGAAGTGAAGCTGGTCTGGGCTTCAGCCGTGTTCACCATCAAACCAAGCAAAACCAGCAGCGCCAAAGTCAGGAAGCCAATTCTCCCCGTGAAGTTTTGAAACTCCGGGCTTGTGAACTTTTTCATAATTTCTTTTGCCATGTAAACTTGCAACGGCCGGGAGTTTTCCCGCACCGATAAACCGCATGTCCTTTAAATCCTAGGGCCCGTAAAGGCTGACGTTATTTGGATCCACCCGCACTTGATAAAACCGTTGGGTCAGAATCAAATCATAGAACATAGCTGTGATCGGCGCATAAGGCGGGGCGGGCGGTGTGACAAAGTTTGTCAACACCATATAAGGAGCCGTGGTACAGTTTGTCGTGTAGAAGACAATGTTGGTGGCGTTGGGAATTGTCGGCCAGGTGAGCAACACCTGCCCATTGGTCAACACCATGGTCACTACCATGTTTGTAGAACCAAAAAAGAACGGTGTCGGATCGAAGGCGTTCGGAATGCCGTCTCCATCCGAATCAATGTTCACGCTTTGCAGCAATGCCAGGTTTACGGAGTTGGTCACGCCGCCAGAGACGATGTTGGTCGAGCTGTAGTTGCCGGCATAGGCCGCCACCCAGCGCAGACGGTCGTTGTTCTTGTGGTTGATCTTCTCCGCCACGGAAACGCCGTCAATGACCGCCTGGGCATAGTAGATGACCATGTTCGTATTGATGGACAACACCGACATGTTGCCGCTGGGATCACGGTTGGTGGCCTGATTCTGGAATGCCAGGTAGTCCACATAGATGGCGTTGCTGACACCCGCGCCGTTGAAGGTAAACAAATTGTTCGGCGGCGGATTGGTCGCATCCAGGATCAACCGGCCGACCGCCACGTTGTTCGTGTAACCGTTGACGGAAACGCCGCGATCCTGACCGGCCCAGGTGTTAACGACCTTTTTATTGGCCAAGGCCGTATTGGTGATGGTGGTGGAGCGCAAATCACCGAACGGCGGTTTGATCGGCAGGTTGAGACCAACGCTCGAGGCGCCGAACACCGACCAGAAATTTCCGTTCGTGACATCGGAATCGGTCAGCAGATTGGTCACCTGCAGGACCAGGGAACGTCCCGCGCTGAAGGTCGCATTGCTCGTCACCAGGCTGTCCGCCGTGATCGACAGGTCGCCATTTGCCAGGATGGTGCCATTGGTCACCACCGCCGTTCGCGACTGCAGGATAAAGGAACCAGCCGCACCGTTGGTGATGTAACCACCGTTCTCAAAGTAGCCGGCATAGACAATCGATCCCAAATCAGAAATCAAACCGTGGTTGATGAATGTGTCGTAGGGGAACGCAATGATATTCGTGATGGCCGCCACGAAATCCACGCCGCCGGTGAGATGGGTCTGACCGTTCCAGGTCAGATGTGTCGAAGTGGTGGTCGTGGCAATCGCATTGGCCGCCGCTCCGGCGGTGCGCGCCGTCACCGTGAAAGCGTGACTGACGAGCGACCCCGCCTGCACTTGCGGGTTGGTCGTTGTTCCCGTGCTGTAGGCGGTGCCCGAGCCCGCCGTGTGATTGATCGCGGCAATCAGATTGTTCATGGAGTCATCGAACGCGAAGCCCCGTTTGACCTGATTTGTCTGCCCGCCCGTCAGCGAGGTGACAAACTTGTAATTCGACGTCCCGATGGTCACGGTGTCGTTGGCGGCCACATTTGCCGTGCCCGACTGGGAAAGCGTTCCCACCGCAGCCACCCCCGGCACGGCGGGCGTCACATTCACCGTCAGCGGATTGCCAAAGTTGGCTGAATTGCCCGTGCGGATCGCCCCGTTGTTGGTCAGGTTGCGCACATTCGGCAAAGAGCTCTGCCAAAGTATCGAACTCCCGGTCAAGTTGAGTTCGCCATCCAATGAAGTCGCCCCGACGCCAACTCCGTTGGTTGTAAGCGTCAGGTTTTGCGCATCAATGTTCAGGGTGCGCATGACGTTCAGCGTGTCGCTGACGACAACGCTGTTCGTGCCGTGCAAAATCAGATCCTGCACCTGGGCCCGGGTGGTCGGCGTCAACTGGCTGCTGACGATCAAAACACAGAAAGTGTTGGTCACCGCGACCCCGGTGTTAGTATCCGTATTCTGCCAGAGCGTGCTGTAAGCCTGAACGTTGCCGTTCCAGGTCGGAACTTGCGGTGCCGATAAATTGGAAATGGTCAGGAAACCGTTGGTCACTCCCAAATTGAAGTCGGAAAATGGCGATTGAATCAGGGCACCGGTACTGCCGTCAAATTGATTCGTGCATATCACCGACATGTAGTTGAGCCCGGTGATTTGTGCGAAGGCCAGATTCAAATCCCTGGCGGCGGAGATTTGAAGGCGACCCGGCAGATTAGTGATCGAGTGGTTGACAATAGTATTTGTGCTGACGGTCGTGGAGATCAAGTCCGCATTGGCGAAAGCGTATTGGTTTGAAATCGAACCATCTGGAAATATATTCTGAAAGCCCGCAGGAGCCGGCACGCCAACGAGTAGCGGCGCGCTGCTTTGAGCAAAGGTAAAATTATCCGGAAACCCGTTCACCAGAGTGAGATTGGTGGCAGCACCCCGATTATAATCATCAAAAAGATAAAGATAGCTGTTGAAGTTATTACCACTCGCCACGTCCAGATACGAACCCACCCATTCCACGACGGCATTGGTTGCGCTAGATGGACCGATAAGAGGTGGAAAATAAACATTAAACGTGACATTAGAACTGAAATCCTCAATAAACACGGCCCGAATCACAGTATTGTTCGGATCGACGCTGGTAGTATCAATGTATGCGGTCGAGTTGGGCAGAAACAAGGTCACTTTGAAACCGAACGGCGGAATCGGAAAAGGGCCCGACTGGGCGCTGTTTGCCTGCAATTGTTGGCCTGGATTCCAACCATTCGTGTTCAACCCAAATACTCCGGTTCCAGCCGCACCGCCGGACCCTTCCAGCAACAATGTGCCGTAGCTCAAGTCCACATTATGTCCGGTGAATTGCATCAAACCATCCACACCCACATCCACTGTTCCGGAATTCACAATGTTGGTTGCGCTGACGATGCACTGGGGCTGCGCACCGCCAAAAAAGAAAAAGAACAGCTGCCCGTTAAATATGTCGCCCAAGTTGTTGATGGAACCGCAGCTGATGGTGCCCGGATTGAAAAAGCTGCCCGCCATGGTCCGCATCCCGGTGGTGGTGGACTGGGTGTCGAACTTGAATCCGGTATTGACCGCCATCGAACCGATGTTGGTGTAATTAATGGTGTCCGACGTCTCGTAAAAGGATTGGTTCGGCGAGAATGTCGTGAAATTGATGGTGAAAGAGCCGTTATTGATGAAATTGGTGGCATCAACTACCGGCGGGAAGCTGACATTGGCAGGGTAATTAATGTCGGCATCGTTCTGGTAGACTGCGTCGGCCGCCGACGCCATGCGCGCCAGGGACAGGCTCAGCAGCACGCACCAAAGGGGCCATTTCATCAAAATATTCATCGGCTTCATCAGGTGATTCTTGGGGGCGTGGCCGTTCATTGGATGGTGATGGTATAATTAAACTGCACCGAACGCGACAAGGAATCGGTCAGCTGCAGGATAAAGTCAAACGTGCCGGATTGAGTGGGGGTGCCGGAAAGGGTTCCATTGGGGGACAGGCCCATGCCGGCCGGCATCCCTGAGCCAAACGCCAGCGACCAGGTGAACGGCGGGGAGAACGCCCCGCCCGTGGCCGTGAAGGTGGTTGCCGGATAAGCCACCCCTTTCGTGCCCACCGGCAGGCTGGTGGGTGATACTTGAACTAAAATCTGGTTTTGCAGATTGTCGATGCTGGTGCCATCGGGAAAGACCACCGGGGCGTTGGTGGTGCCGTCGTAAGAGGCCCAGACGAAATACGTGGCGTAAAACAAATCAGCGACATCACCGCCGGGCGACTCATTAAAGAAAGGCGTGCCGTCCAGCACGTCGCCAAAGCTGTTGAAATAAACCGGGCCGGATTTGTTGAAGGAAATCGTGGTGGACGAAGTGATGGTTCCCGGCCCAGCCAGACCGGGCGGCACATTGCCCTGATCAAAATTAAGGTTCCGTTCGTAAGCCGAGACGCCGTGAATAGAACTGCCGGGGCCGGTGGTTAAATCTTCAGCGGATATTACAAAGTCCGGCGTGGTCACGACGCGCTGAAAACGCTGCACCTTTGCCTGGCTGTCCAACACATTAACCATCGTATAATTATTGGTGACCGGCTGGAAGAACTGGCCGATGAGCGAGTCAAAGCTGCTCTTCACGAACTTCATGTTTTCAATGCCCTGATAAAGCGCCGGACCGTTGGTGGATTGCGTGCAGGTCACCGGATTCGCCTTGAAGGCATAGTTGGTGAAAGACATCACCAGGTTTTGAGAGAAGCCAAAGGCGGTGGTGTTGCTGGACGTCACGACATTGGTATTCACAGCGGTGAGCACGTTCGTTATCACCACCACATTGGTATAAAGCACTCCCAGCAGGTTGAGGGGACAGAGATCGGGTGACAGCGAGTAATAATCACCGGCGGTCGAATTCGTCAGGGTGACGGTCGTTGTACTGACATTGGTAATGGACGGGCTGCCCAGCGGAGCGCCATTTGCCGGACCCACCTTGATGGTCTGCAAGATGGCCGTGGGATTGATGCGAAAATGGTTGGTGACGATGTTGGCGAAGGTGGTCACGTAGTTCGTCTGACTCGAATAGGTATATCCGTTGGTCTCAATCACCAGCTTGGGTGCCGTGCCAATCGGAGCGCCAATCAACGGTTTTAAAGTCGCCGTCACGACCGGTGTGGCCACCACCGTCAAAAAATTCGAAGAGGTCGCCACGATCACCCCGGGGAACAGGAGTTGCAGCGTGGCCGGGTCATTGGTGCGGGAGGCGCTTTGCAACGAAAACAGGTCAAACGTGCCGAAACCCGACGGACTGTTGGTATTGGCGGGAAACACCGTCTGCGACAGGAGATTGGTGGTAATGACGGTTAACGTGGCGCCCGGTTCCGGAGATTCAAAATTGACATTTTTGGCTTTAAGCAAGTATCTCAACCCCGCCACATCATCTCGTGTCAACCCGGTGAAAAAATCGCCATAGCTAATGTTGAACGACTGAAATGAAGCCACCGGTGAAAAATTATCCGCCAACGGGTCCACCGTAAACGGTACCGCCAGAGCCAGTGTGTCAGGCGGACCCGTGCAAATTTCCGAAATATTATAGCTATACAGCGTGTCGTTGATGTAAGGCGAGTATTGGAGCTGGTTCAGGGGGCTGGAAACAAAATCATAATTTCTTTGCACCACCAGATACTCCATGCCCACCGGGCAGGCAATCTGGCCCACGTGAAAACGATCATGCAACGTCCACACGTAACGCACCGGATCGGCCAGCCCAATCTGCTCCGTCATGGCGCCCAAGGTCCATGACTTGAGATCATATAATCCCAATGCCTGCGCCTGATAGTTGACATGGCGGGAATCCAGCGGAAATTCCGACAGACTGTCGCTGTAGTTGGATACATTGGTCAGATTATTCAAGATGGTGAATGCACCATCAACCGCCACGATCCCGTTGGAGCCAAAAAAGTCCAGGAAATTTACGTCGAAGGCGTAATACATCACCGGGGTATTGCGGCGATATCCTTCACCCAAATTCTTGGGGGCATTCAGGTCACCACCCAAATCATAGCCAATGACCACTTGCTGCCACGAATCACCTCCCGGCTGAATGCCGAACGGATTGGGATTATTGCCAATCGGCCCGCCGAGTGAATACGCCTCAACCGAATGCCGCAGGCCAAACATCACCATGGCTACCAGCAAAAATGTCTTCATCACTTGTCGCATATAATTCTTCACTGGCGCAACAGCGTCACCCGGTAATAACCAGATGAACTGCCGCCGACATAAACTGAATCCGTCGTTCCCGCGGCAAACCGCGGGGTTCCCAGATTACTCCACGTTTTCAAATCCACCGTCCCCTGCACCTGATACGTCTGCCCCGGTAGCGTGCACCAATTCAGGAACATCCCCTGCCCGGTCTTGGCGAGTTGCACCTGCAAGACGCTGGCGGAGTTGGTGGGAATGGTGCCGGACGAAAATTCCTGCAAGGTGGTCATGCCATCACCATCGCTGTCGCCGCCCGCCGCCGGCCACTGGCTGATGTCAGAGCCGTAATACTGGGTCATCCATTCAAACGGGATGCCGCCCCAGTTCAAACCACCCCAAGTCGTGCCACTGGTGGATGGCGAAACCGGCGCTATACGCCCGTCCGTCACCACATAATCCACGGCAAACGAATGCGTGCTGCTGGCGGTCAAGCCATTGGCCACCGTCATCATCCACTGATTGTTGGTCACCACCGCCGTCGGCGTCGTGGCTCCGTCCACATAGACCTCGTAACGGGAAATGGAAATCCCCAACAACGGCGGCCAGGAAACCTGCAACTGCGGCTGATACACGCCATTGCTCACAGCGAATGGCGCCCACACGAACGGTGCAGACATGGGCTGCAGTAGGGACGACACGTTGGCGTAGCGCTGTGCAAAAAGGTCGAAACTGTTAGGCCCGCCGGTATAGCTGGCCCAAGCCACTATAAACTGGCCTATTCCGTCGGAGGCGACGACCGGCTGGATTTGCTGGCTAATGGTTGTGGTGTTCACGCGGAACTCGCCGCCCACGAATGAACCGTCATTGTGAACGAGTTGACCGTAGACACCTTCACGGGAGCCGTCCTGCCGCAAGCTGGTCCAAATCGCCAGATAATCCAAACCAATGGCGCTGACATGCGGCCCATATTGATTGGCAGCCAAATATGTATTTAAACGCACCATGGTGCCACCGATGCCCGTGCTGGAAAACGGCCGCGCATAGACATCCCATCCGTTGGTAATGACCGCCATGTCGCGTCCGCTCCACGCCACCATGAATCCGCCATCCGACGCAGCGGCGACACTGGGATTTGCACAGGGATTGAAACCCGTGTTGGCAAGCGATTCATTTCCCGCCGGCGCGCCACTGCTTTGGTAGAGGCGGGTATAAATGTCCACACTGGGAACGACCGTCGTGCTCGCGGTGGTATAGGTTGAATTCGTCCCCAGCACGGGGGCCACGATTCGCTGCTGTTCCGAAACCCAGGCCACGACAAATCCCCCGCCTTTCAACGCCGCGACCGCCGGGGTGCGCTGGTTGTAGTTGGTGAACTGATTGACTAAAAACTGGTTGCTGACGGTGACACCGGTGGGTGACAGAATTTTGGCATATACGTCCTGCAGGCTGTTGGGGCCGGCCCGATTGAAGCTGGACCAGACGACCACGACATTGCTGTTGTTGAGCACGGCCACAGCCGGATTGATGTTGAAGCTTGCGCCATTGAAGTTTGTTGTCGCTGTCGTGGTCAACGTTGTGGTGGTGTTGGTGACGTAACCGGTGATCGTCGTGTGACGGCGGTCCCAATTGGTGGTGATCGTCGTGACATTGTTGGTGGAGTAGTTATAGACCACCAGGGTTGAGTTGCTGGACTGGGCGTTGACCAGCACGTCGGTGGTCGTCAGCCAGGTGTTGCTCGGTGTCAGAAAACGCGCAAAAATATCCTGGTAGCTTTGCGGGCCGCCCTGCCAGACAAACGCCGCGCCGCCGTTTTTCAACATCGCCACCCGCGCATTTTCCTGGTCATTCGTGCCCTGCACATTCACACGGAAGGGGCTCAACGTGCCGGAAAGCGTGCCATCCACCCGCCGGGCACTCACGCCCCAGCCGTCACCATCGGTGGCGTTGTCCTGCCAGACCACAAAGCCGCCATCCGGCGTTACGGCCACATCGGGGAAAACTTGATCACCGAACAAGGAACCGACCACGGCGTATTCGGTTCCGTTTGCAGCATAATAATTGGTCTGGGCAAGGCCCGCGGCCGGAACGCCGAAGAGCGCACCTGAAATCAGACAGAGAGCCACCCGGCGGATGAAAATCAAAAACATAAAAGGTTTGGCGGACTCTAAACTCACCCGCACACTTTGTCCAAAAATTCCCGTGGCGAAGCAGACACGTCCCGCGCGTCTGCCCGTCAACACATTTTGCATCCAGCTTCGCAAATTCATCGTTTTCCAATTTTCTAAATCAAAACCGCCTGTCGCAGGCCGGAGCCCGCTTCCAGTTCTTCCAGCATTCCCTTGAATCCCCACCGCCGGAACAACCCGCCCAGCTGCGCGGCATCCACTGTATTCACCGTCAATCCATCCGGCGAAAATTCGCAGGGCAAATCATCCTGCAGCCGCACCAGATCCAAATTCCGCCGCACCGCCGACACCGAGGCGCGTAATGAGGCCTGCAGCTTTTCCTGCTTCACCTCATCCAGACGCCGCAGCAATCCGTCCACCGAACCGAACCGTTTGATCAGGTCGGCAGCCGTCTTCGGCCCGACCCCGGGCACGCCCGGAATGTTGTCCACGCTGTCGCCCATCAGCGCCAGCCAGTCCACAATCTGCGACGGCTCCACACCGGCCTTGGCCCGCACCTGCTCGTCGGTCCACACGGTCTCACTTTTGTCGTTCGGATTTAACAACCCGACTTGCGGCGAAACCAGCTGCATAAAATCTTTGTCCGAACTCGCGATGACCACGCTCATGCCGGCTCCGACTGCGTGCCGCGACAGGCAGGCGATGTAATCATCCGCCTCCACGCCTTCGCGCCGGAAGGAGGCGATCCGCGCCGCCTGCAAATAGCCAACGATCTCATCCAATTGCGGCCTCAGGTCCTCCGGCATTTCCGGCCGCTGCGCCTTGTATTCCGGCAGCGCTGTCATGCGTTCCGCGCTCAAGCCGCCGTCCCACACGACAATCAAATGCGTTGGCCTGAGGCTTGCCCGCATTTTGGTCAGCATCTTGACAAAGCCATAAATCGCATTCGTCGGCTGGCCGGCTGGCGAACGCAACTCGCGAATCGCAAAAAACGCGCGATAAGCGTATGCATGGCCGTCAACAATCAGCAACCGGTTCACAAAGTTTCCCATCTGGAAGTGCCACCGCCGGCGACAACCACGCTCAGGTTACTTGGCCGCCGGCACGGTCAGCGGCCCCGGACCGGGCTCGAACTTCTGTCCCGGCACCACCGGTTGCGTCGGTATGGCAGTTTGCGTGAACGGCAATTCATCATCCGAATGCACCCGGTTGCCAGCCGGATCCACAATGGTGGCCGTCACAAAAATCATCAGGTTCTTCTTCGTCACCGTTTTGGAGGAGCTTTGAAACAATTTTCCCACCACCGGCAAATTACCCAGCACGGGGACGCTGTCTTTGGTGCTCGCGGTTGTCGAGTTAATCAACCCGCCAATCACGATGGTTTGGTTGTCCCAGATGTTCACCGTGGTGACCACTTGCCGGACGTTAAATAATGGCAAACTGGTCGGCAACTGCACCACATTCAGTCCCCCCGTGACATTGGGAACGGGCGGGGGGGGCTGATAGCCGCCAAACTCGGTCAGTGACGGAATGAGCGTCAGGTTGATGGTATAACCGTCCGACAAAACATACGGAACCACATCCAGCACCGGGCCGGTCTCAACCTGCTGGGTGACGGGCGTGATGGCCGAGACTCCGGGAACGAAGGTGTTGTTTTGGGCCTGAACAATTCCGACGGCTCCAATGGCAGTAACAACCATCACCGCCAGCTTGCCAATCCGGTTTGCTTTATGTGTTTTCATTTTTCGACGTGGTAAGAATTATTGGGTGGTGCCGGTGGTGGTGGTGGCCGCCGTGCCTTGCTGGAAGTCGTAGCCGGTCACGACGAAGATGAGTTGCGTTGCCCGCATCTGGGTTTGTCGTCCGCTGGTGGTGACCACTTCCGGTTCCGCGAGAGTTTCTGCGCCGTCGCGCTGTTCCAAAGCATGAATGACCACCCGGAAATTGGGATCCGTCAAGATGCCCGTCACCGTCGTCAGCGCCGGCGCGTTGAGCGGGTTGCGCAAGCCCTGCGTAACCAGCTGATCATTTGCCGAGCCCGGAATCTGGCTGGCCGGGGTGTTACCCGGGAACGTGCCGAGCGGATTAGCCGGAGAGACCGGCGTAGTCAGGGAGGGAGCGCTGCCGCCGTTGGCGATGACTTTGCCATTCACATAATTTCCCAGATACCAGTCGAAGCCCAAGGCCGTGCTGTCATTCTGCAAAATTTCTATGAAGCGGGATTTGATATGAATTTGCGGCGCCACGCGGTTCAACACTTCGATGGCGTTTTCGATGGTGTCCAAATCCTGTGCCGTGGCACGGACAAATAATTCACCAAGCCGATCGTTGAAAAAAATACTTTTGCCCAATCCGCCGGGAGTGGAGGAATCCAGGTTGACTCCGAGCGTCGAGAAGAAAAGCCGGGCTTGCGTGCTGATGTCCACGGTCTGACCCACGGTCGTCACGTAGTTCAAACCGCCATCGCTATTGTTGTTCAGGCCACCTGCACCACCGGCACCGCCAGCGGTGCCGCCACCGCCGCGGTTTCCGCCACCGCCGCCACCACCACCGCCATTGGACTGTCGAAGATTGCCTGAATTGGGCGCGACGTTGACAATCGGCACAACCGCGCCATTGTTTTGGCCGTTCTGACCGCCGCCGCTGCTGCCACCACCACCGCCACCACCACCACCACCGCTGCTGCCACCACTGCTGCCGGAACTGGTGGCCGAACCAAAACTGAGTGCGCTGACCGCCTGCAATCCTTGGATGAATGTATTCGGATCAACTCTGAAATGCCGGCTGTAAAGCGTCGGGGTTTCGGCTCCCTTGGCTGAAAAAACCACCGCATAATCAACCACGCTATATTTGATCGGATGATCCGCCACCTGACAAACGGCTTCCAACACGTCGGCCAGGCGCACATCGCTCAAGCCCGGGTTGATTTTGATGATCACGGAATTCAAATCGACCGACTCGGCACCACCACCGCCAGCGGGCGCCACCGGCAAACCCGTGGCCGGATCCACCGTCGGCGCGCCGGGGGCACCAGCGCCGGGAAAACCGCCGCCGAAGCCGCCGCCGCCGGCCGTCGGAGAGAGGGTCGACACGGAATTGTCCGGATTGGGATTGATCAAAAAGTTGATGCCTTTTTTCTCGGGGTCGCGAATTTTGGCCTGCTCGCTCAGACTGCGAACGACTTCGCTTAAAGGCAACCCGTCATAAAATGCGTCCATGTGGATGCGATCCAGCTTGCTGACGATCGTCTGGCGTCCGGGACCGGTGTAGATCAGGTTGGTGGTCGCAAATGCGTTCGGGGTCGGCAGACTGGTGTTGGGTCCCACGTGTTCCCACGCCTGCTCCACCTGCACGAGCCGCTCGCCGCTCGCCGCATCATGCAACTTCTCTTCACGGGCGTAACGGGCTTGTTTGGTCAGGCTGTAATAATAATAGGCCCCGACATTGTTCGGATCCAGCTTCAAAGCCGCCTTGAATTTTTGATCCGCTTCTTCCAGTTTTCCCATCTCGTAAAGCAGCTTGCCATCCTGCACCAGCGTGGCCGCGTCGGTTTTTTCATTCATGATGCCGGGAATCTTTTCGAGGGTCTGGGCATCCGGAGTGGTGCCGCGCGCGGCAACCATCATCTGGTCGTTCTGTTTTTTGAAGGCGATGGCCGCGGGGTTTCTGGGGTCCACTTTCAACACCCGGTTGACTTCGGTATTGGCGGCGATCAAATCACCGTTGCCCTGATCCTGCCGGGCCAGCTGAAGCCGGGTTGAACTCAAGCCGGCAATCGTCTGCTGCGTTTCCGGATCAATGCCGGAACCGATTTGTTGAACCAACGTATAGCTGTCCTCGTAGTATTTTGCCGCCGCCGGCAGATCACCGCTAGCGGCGGCGTTGCGGGCTTCCGCCAGCTTCTGGCGCAGCACGAGGGTATTGGCCTGACGGACCACCCCTTCATTGACCGCCACATCCGTGGCACTGCTTTGCGCCGACAGGCTGGCACCGGATGCCAGCAGAAAAATGAACCCGAGCGAGAGGGAAACTGCTTTTGTCATGGTTGTTTCAAGTTGAACTTAAATCAGACGGTTCTCAGAAATTTCAAGCGGTCAGGGCGTGTATCGTAATGTTGTGCGTTTCTGGTTTGATTGGGCCGACAATATCACTTCGTCCGCATCAATTGCAACGACAATGTAATCCTGGCCGCCCACGGAAACCGCCGATCCGAGCCTCCGCGCGGAAAAAGTTTTCCGCTCCGGATCATATTTCAAATCCGCCGTGTAAGCGTCAACCCGCTGGTAGGCTTTCTCCTTGGAAATCGAAATGGTGTCGCCGCTGTCGGCCAGTTTCACCACGAGCTCGTCGGGACTTTCCGGCGCGCCCTTGACGTTCACCAGCGTGAGCAAATCTTTTTTCTTGTCATCCACTGAAACGAACCGCTGCACTTTTCTCCGCAAGGCCGGAGTCGCCGCGCCCTGCCGCTCGACCCCGATGGCATAACGCGCCCCGGTCTGGTTGGTGGTCACCTGATCCAGCGTCACCAGAAGATAGAGCGGGGTTATTTTCGTGACGACGACGGCCTCGACAATTTCGCTGCCGGTCTTGACTTTGATCAGATCGCCATTGGGCGCCTTTTTCCATTCCACCGGATTGAACACCTTGTTGGTGGAGGAAAAATCAAAATCCGCCGGCGTCGCCAGCCGTTCCGAGGCGCTCTTCCACCGCGACAAATTCAGCGGCGCAAGCGGTGCGACCTTCGGCTTGGTGATGGTGACGGCCATGGCCTTCTGCTCGGCCTGATCATGGGAAATCACGAATGGCAGAAACACGAGGAAACCCACCACGCCCAGCAGCACGGCGCACAGGATGACTTTCTCGTAATGTTTTTTGACAAATTCCATGAACTTATTTTTTCGGCAACGGTTTCACAATGACCACTTCCAGCGTGACGCGCAAAAGCTGTTCATTCAAGTAGGTGGAAAGCCCGCCTTTCCCGGTTGCGGCCGGTGTCGTCGGGTAAATGGGCGGGGGATAACCTTGGCCCATCGCGCCCGGCTCACCGCGTCCATAACCTTCACCGGAAGGCGTCTGACCAGCCGGCGAGACATTGACGCCCTTGACGATAAATCCATTCGGCGACGCGGCAAAACCAGCCAGCACCTTTGCCAGTTCGGGGGTGAAGGAACGAAATGTGACGGCATAGGGCGTCGTCACCACCAGCTCGTTGGTGATGGAAACCTCCGCAAGGTAATCCGACTGTGACCCGGCAGTGTCGTCGTCCGATACCCGGGCGCGCTGGATGCCATCGATCGAATTGACGCGGGCCGCGAAAAGAATTCCAGCGATGGCCCTCACTTCCCCCAGTTGCACCGCCAGCGGCGCCAGGCTCCCCGGCGCAAACTTGACGATATACCGCTGGGCTTCGAATGAAAAACTATACTTCGGGGGCAACTGGACACTGGCGGCGTCCGCTTCATGCTGCAACTGGTCGATCATCCGGCGCAGGGCGGCAGCATACGCCTCACTGGTCACTTCCGGCGAATCGGGGATGGGGGCAATGGGTTTGAAATATTTTCCGGCATGGTCGATCCACAGGCGGACTTCCTGTTCCTGCTCCTTCGCGGTCTGGGTGTTGTTGACCTTGGCGTCCCCGGGGGACGGCTTCTGGTCGTTCAACTGCTTGAGCGTGGAATAAATCTCGTTCAGCTTTTCGAAAGCCGCGGAGTTGTGACTGAATCCCTGGTAGTCATAAAAGGCCGCCGCCCCGAGCAGCAGCACGGCCACGGCGCCACCGATGGCAAACAATAGATTTCGTTTGATCCAAGCCATATTACAGTTTCAACGGATTTTGCAGCATGACCGTGATGCCGAAGGTGAAGGTGCCGGTGGCCGGGTCCGGCGTGATCTGACCGGTGAGCTGCGTTGTCTTCGGATCAAAACTCGGGCACGCCTGCAATTCCTTTTCCACCGCATACGCGACCTCGCTGTTCGCCGAGGGATCCAGGTTGGACAAGTCCAGGGCCCGGCAGATCAAATGAATGGGCGTGCCCTGACTGGCCGGCGTCCCATCCGGGTTGGCCACTTCCTGGCCGGGCTGGACGGTCACTGCACGATTATAAACGGGCTCCGCGCCGCCCTGCAGATCGGGCAGCGTGTTCAATTGCTCGATCCAGATGCCGGTTTCGACCCCGGATTTTTTTTCGGAAAGTTTTTTCTTGATGTCCTCTTCGGAGCGGATGAGCACGTTGCGCAATTGCCCCAGAACATCACCCCAATAATACCGTTGCTCCATCCAGGTGGCGATCTGGTCGGCTTCCTTTTGCGCCGCCTGCAATTTTGAATAGACCCGCTTGAAGGCATCATACTTGGCTTGAATGACCGCCACCTTCGGCTCCAGGTCCTTGATTTCCGCCTCCTTGGATTGCGCGAGCTTTTCAAACAAGAACCCGACCGCAAACGCCACCAGCACCAGACTGAACACCGTGAACATGAAATATGGTTTTTTCTCGTTGAACGCCTGCCAGCGCAGCGTGCTGTCGGGCATCAAGTTCATTTCCACCGGGCAATGCGCCAGATTCCGGAGACCGAGACCGACGACTTCGCCGAGCGAATGGGCCACGCGGGCGAGTTCCTCCAGGTTCACCGCCGGATCAATCTGGATGTTGCGGAGCGGATTGAAATATTCGACGGGGATGTTCAACTTTTCGGCGAAAAACTGCGCCGTGTAAGGCATGATGGACGCGCCGCCCGAAAGGAACAACCGCTGCGGCGCCGCTCCGCCCTGCTGCCCGCGATAGAACTGCAAGGTGGAGTTGACCTGGATGTGCAACCGGGTCATGAACTGCCGCGCGATTTTGGAGATGGCCGCCTGGTTGGGATTCTCCGGCTCCTCATACGCGCCACCCAGGCTGACGAAGCCTTCGGCGATCTTGATCTTTTCCGCCTCGTCGAATTTCAACTTCGCCTCGTTTGCAAAATCCTGGGTGATGGCGTTCGCCCCGAGATTGATGCTGCGCGAAAAAACTTTTCCCTTCTCGAAGAACAACAGGTTGCTCGTCTTGGCCCCGATGTCCAGCAACATGGCGCATTCTTCGAGGTCGCCATAATTATAACGGAACGCGTTGCACAAGGCGGCGGGCGAGGCGTCGCACAAATTCAGCTTCAGTTTCGCCTGGGACGCCACCCGGAAGAGTCCCTCGACCACGTCGGATTTTACCGCGACCAATAACACTTCCAGTTCACCGCTCGCCGCCGAGCCCATGATCTGGTAATCCCAGACGACTTCCGCGAGCGGGAAGGGCACGTTTTGCTGCGCCTCATATTGGATGATCTGGGTGACCTTGGTCGCGTCCACCGGTGGCAGCTTGACGAACTTGGAGAATACGTGGAAGCCCGGCGCGCAGACGTTGACGCTTTTGCCCTTGATGCTTTTTTCGGCGAGCGTGTCCTGCAGCGCCTTGAGAATGACCGCTTCGCGCGTGGCATCCGCCGAACCTTCCAGGCCGAGCGGCTTGATGACAAAACTTTTGAGGGACAATCCGCCGGCTTCGTTCGTCTCGAACTCCGCGAGCTTGAGACTGCCTGCCCCAAAATCAACCGTCAAAAATGACTTTATGTTCAGCATTGCTGTAACTGTTTTGTCCTACGGCCAACCAAGTGTGTCCAGTGATTAATTTTATCGGGACAGCCCGTGTTAACTATGGGAAATCTTCCACAGGGTCAAACAGAATTCTCAAAAAAAACAAAAAATGTTGGCCGCGCGGCAAAAAACATTGCGCCCCGCCGCCGAGTTTGGCTTCATCCTGCCGTGCGGAATCATCCACCAGCCGTCGCGCCTCAGGCAAACCGCTGCCGCCTGGAAATTTTTTACTCCGGCCGCGTGCAGGGCGTCGGCTTTCGTTATACCGTCAAAACCGTCGCCACCGGTTTTGAAATCAGCGGCACCGTTCGCAATCTGCCTGACGGCCGGGTCGAACTCGTCGCCGAGGGCGCGCGGGCGGAACTCGAGGCGTTCCGCGCCGCCATTCGCGATGAAGGTCTTGCTGGCTTTATCCGCGATGAGCGGGTAACTTGGGCCGACGCAAAAAATGAATTTCGTGGTTTTGAAATTGCCCGTTGACCGTTGACTGACATGAGATACGCCATCATCGCTGACATCCACGGAAATCTGGAAGCGTTCCAGACCGTTTTAGACGACATCAAGACGCAAAACGTCGAGCAGGTCGTCTGCCTCGGCGACGTGGTCGGCTACAACGCCAACCCCAAGGAATGTCTCCAGATCGTCCGCGCCATGAACATTCCCGTCGTCAAGGGCAACCACGATGAATACTGTTCCACCGACGATCACCTCGAAGGTTTCAACCCGCACGCCGCCGAAGCCGTCATCTGGACGCGCAACCAGCTCACCGCCGAGGAACGCACCTGGTTGCGCGAACTGAAATATTCCCGCATGGTCGGCAACTTCACCATCGTGCACGCCACGCTCGACGCGCCGCAACGCTGGGGCTATGTCTTCGACAAGCTCGCCGCCGCCGCCAGTTTTCCCTATCAGAACACGCAGGTCTGTTTCTTCGGCCACACCCATGTGCCGGTCGCCTTCATGCGCGACACCGCCGTGCGCGGCGGCACCTATTCCAAGTTCAAGGTGGATCCGTCCAAGAAATATTTTGTGAACGTCGGCGCCGTCGGCCAGCCGCGCGACAACAATCCGCGGGCCGGCTACGTCGTTTACGACTCGGACGCCGGCACGATTGAACTGCGCCGCCTCGATTACGACATCGCCACCACCCAGAAAAAAATCCGCGACGCCGGGCTGCCCGAACGCCTCGCCGAACGGCTTGAGTTCGGCCGGTAACATCAAAGTGACAGGTGACCTGTGACAAGATTTTCACTCGCGCGCGGTTCCTGTCACCTGTCACCCGACACCTGTCACCGCTTTGAAGATCCTCCTCCTCAAACCCAGTTCACTTGGCGACGTCATTCAGGCGCTGCCCGTGCTGCGTTTGTTGAAGCTCCATCATCCCGCGAGTGAGATTTTCTGGTGGATTGATTCCGCCCTTGCGCCCCTGATCGAAGGCGACCCGGATCTCGCCGGCGTCGTGCGCTTTGAACGGAAGCGCTGGGGCAAGCCGCAACACTGGCCGGAAATGCTCCGCAGCATCCGCTGGCTGCGGGCGCAAAACTTCGACCTCGTCATTGACCTCCAGTGCCTCCTGCGCAGCGCCACGTTTGCGTGGCTCGCCAATGGAAAGATGCTCGTTGGCCTCGACGAGACACGCGAAGGCGCGCGCGGCTTCTACGACCTGGCCGCCCAGCGTAAAACTTTCCACACGCACGCCGTGGACTGGTATCTGTCGGTGCTGCCCCTGCTGGGCGTGCCCGTTCACAAAAATTTCATCTGGCTGCCCGAACGCCCCGCCATCGCGGCTGCGGTAAAATCCAAATGGCCGGCCGAAGGAGCGCGCTGGATCGCCCTCCAGCCCGGCGCGCGCTGGGAGAACAAACGCTGGCCCGCCAGATATTTCGCCGACCTCGTCCGCTCCACCGCGGAACAATTTCCCGATGCGCGCTTCGCGATCCTCGGGAGCGGCGAAGACCGGCCGCTCGGTGAAATCATTTCCCGTGCGGCGCCGGAACGTTGTCTGAACCTTTGCGGTGTGACTTCGCTGCTGGAAATGATCGAATGGGTGCGGCTCTGCGATCTGATGGTCACCAACGACACCGGTCCGATGCACGCCGCCGCCGCGCTGGGCAAACCGTTGATCGCGCTCTTCGGCCCGACTGAGCCGCGCCGCACCGGTCCGTATGGCCAGCTCGAAAATGTTTTGCGGATTGATCTCCCCTGCTCGCCCTGCCTCTCCGCCGATTGCACGTTCTACGCCAAGCCGAACGAATGCCTGAACGCCCTTTCGCCCGCACTGGTCTTTGAGCGCGTGCAACAGCTCGTGGCACGGGCGTCCCGCCCGTGAGTTTCTGATTGCGCCAAAGCCCGCGGGAATTGACCCACACGGGCGGGACGCCCGTGCCACTACGCCGCCGGCCGGCAAAGTTGCCGCCAAAATTCTTTGTGCCTTTGCGCCTTTGCGTTTAATTTCCCCGCATGAAATTCATCGCGGGAATCCTTCTGCTGGCAGCCACCGTCGGCTTCGCCCAGGACGCTGCTTTGACCAACTCGCTGCCGCGTGCCCGCGAAACGTCCGTCGCGCTGTTCAATCAAAAGGATTTTTCCGGCTGGACGTTTTGCATGAAGGACAACGCCGACCCGCTGCAAACCTGGAGCGTGACCAACGGAGTCATTCATTGCACCGGCAAGCCCACCGGTTACCTCCGCACCACGCAGGTCTATAGCAATTATTTTCTCACCGTCGAGTGGCGTTTCGTCAAGATCGCCCCCAAGGCCGACAACACCGGCATTCTCGTCCACATCCAGGCGCCCGACAAAGTCTGGCCCCAGTGCGTTCAAGTTCAAGGCCGGCACGATCACCAGGGCGATATTTTTCTGATGGCCGGTGCGGAATCCAAGGAACACAAAGGCAAGGACGCCAACACGCCGATCCCCTTGAGCGGCGACTCAGTGGAAAAACCGGTCGGTGAATGGAACCGGGCGGAAACCATCTGCCAGAACGGCAAAGTGATTTCCTTCATCAACAACAAATTTGTCAACGAGACCTCCGAATGCACCATCAATTCCGGGTTCATCGGCATCCAAAGCGAAGGGAGCGAAATCGAGATCCGCTCGATGGCCTACTGCCCGCTGAAATACTGATCACAAGTTTTTCTGTGTGACCGAAAGCGGTGCTAAAGCAGCCGCAGTCCAGACGCTTCGCGACCAGCACCGCTTCCGGAATGCGCGAAGCGTCTGGACTGCGACGGTTCACCGCCGCTTTTCCCAGCGAGGCAAGGCTTAACCGATAATTTCCAACGCGAACGGCTAGTCTCAAGAAACCGCCAGTTTTTTCTGCACCCAAGCCCTGGCCTCATCCGGCGTTTTCAATTCATCCGCCAGTTGCAGCTCGCGGATTTCGTGCAGCAATTCACCGAGCGCTTTGCCCGGCGCAACGCCGAGCGCGATCAAATCATTTCCCGTCAGCAGCGGCGGACGGATGGCCGGCTGCTTGTCCAGCTCCGCCGCCTGCTCGACCAGATAATGGTAATGGCCCAAATCCCCGTTCGAGCCGAGGCAGTCCAGCCGGTGCAGTTCCAGTTCCAGCGGAAATGTTTCACGCAGCAACAGGCGGCGCAGTGTCGCCTTCCGCATCTGCATCACATCCTTGAACTGCATGTGATGCCGCACACACGCCACGATCTCTTCCGCCTGCTTGTTGGGAAAACGCAACCGTTGCAAAATGTTCCCGGCCATTTCCGCGCCGACTTTCTCGTGGCCGTAAAAATGAATCGCTCCGGTCTTGGCGTCGCGCTCCGCCGTCACCGGCTTGGCAATGTCATGCAGCAACGCCGCCCACGGCAGCGACTCGCTCGCCCCTGCCGGCATTTTTTCCAGCATCAGACAGATGTGATTGAACACGCTGCCTTCGGGATGAAAATCCGGCGACTGCTCGCAATCAATCGTCGCGGCGAGTTCCGGCAGGATGTGCTCCAGCAATCCGCTGTCGCGCAGCAAGACCAGGCCGCGCGCGGCAGGGCCGCTGGATTGGTGGATTGATGGATTATTGGATTGTTGGGTGGGATGCGCGTCGCCGCGCGCGTTTTCCCCACTGATCCATTCATCCACCAATCCATTCATCCGTTCCGCCTTGGGTGGCGCGAACAATTTCACCAGCTCATCCCGCACGCGCTCGGCACTGATCAATTTTATTTTTGGAGCAAGCGCTTTGATGGCCGCAAAGGTTTTTCCCTCGATCGCAAAATTCAACTGCGCGGCAAAACGCACGGCGCGCAGCAGCCGCAGATGATCCTCGCCAAAGCGTTCCTCCGGCACGCCGATGGTGCGGATGATTTTCGCGCGGAGATCTTTTTCGCCGCCGACCCAGTCATGGATTTTTTTCGTGAGCGGATCGTAAAAGAGCCCGTTCACCGTGAAATCGCGGCGCAACGCGTCGGCCTCGGCATTGGCGAAGACAACTTTCTCCGGACGACGGCCGTCCTGGTAATCCGCCTCGGCGCGAAAAGTGGCGACCTGGAATTGCTGCCCGGCTTCGACGACAATCATCACACCGAATTTTTTGCCGACGGGGATGGTCTTCTTGAAAAGTTTTTCAACCTGCTCCGGCCTGGCGTCCGCGGCGATGTCAAAATCCTGTGGCTCGCGGCCGAGCAAGAAATCGCGCACGCAGCCGCCGACCCAGAATGCGGCGAAACCTGACTGTTGCAGGTTTGCGACAATTTCGGCGGCAATTTCGCGTGGGGAATGCACGGGGGGAAATTAACGCAAAGACGCCAGGGAACAAAGACCCAAAGGATGATCTGAAATCTTCAGCCGCAAATCATTTCTTTGCGACTCTGCGCCTTTGCGTTGAAAATTTACTCCGCGCCCCAGATGTTTTTGATGTGGGTGATGCCGGCCTTGGCGGCCTCGACGGGCACCTTGTTGCTGAACTCGAAAACCTTGATGTGCTCCGGCTTCACGAACGGCTTGAGCGCGGCAAAATCAATCATGCCGGTGCCGGGCGCGCAATGGTCGCGCGTCGGAAACTGCACGTCGTGGATGTGAAACCCGGCCAGCCGGTCGGCCAGCGACGCGAGGTGATCGGCATGGCGGATGAAACCAAGATTTTCCTTCATCTGCGCGTGGCCGGTGTCGTGCCAGTAAACCACGTTCGGGCTGCCGAACTCGCGGAAAAACAACCGGAAATCGTGTTCCAGTGGAAGCTCCTCGATGCCCTCGCGGTTTTCGCAGCCGAGCTTCAGGCCGCGTTTCTGGGCTTCAGGCAGCAGCAGCCGGAGCGTTTCCTTGGTGCGCTCAAAAAAAACCTCCTTGCGGGCCTCGCGTTTGGCGGCCGCTTCGGCGACGAGCTTTTGAAATCTGGGCGTGTCCTTTTGACCGCGTTCCAGCATGTCCTCCAGTTTGCCGGTGTAATCCTTCAAATCCATGCTGCCGAGATGCAACACGACCAGCGGCGCCTTGACGCGTTCGGCAAAATCAAAGGTCTTGAGCGTGTGCCGGACGGCCAGTTCGCGGTCGCGCGGGCTTTCAGCGGAGAACTCGTAGAGGTTGGGCGAAGAATGCGTGACCCCGACGGGCAGCGGACAAAAATTATGGAGCGTCGAGATCTTCATTTCGCCCGCCGCCACGGCTTCGAGGATGCCGGGCATGAGGCTGATGCGGATGCCGTGGCTCAGTTCGGCGTAATCGAAGCCGAGATCTCGGATCTCGCGCAACATGGCGCGGCCGTCGGTGTGGCGGCTGGAATTCCAGCAGGTCGAAAATGAATACATGGTCTGGCGTCTGGGGTCTTGGCTCTGGCGTCCGGGGTTCTGGGTGAACAAAAAGGCCGGGCACATCCTAACGGGATGCGCCCGGCCTTGGAAATTGCAAAGTGCAAATCACAGGTCGGCGTAGCGGGCGGTCAGCATGGCGGAGAAACGGGCCACTTTTTCTTTGCGGCGGCGTTTTTCACTCGGCTTTTCAAACGTCCGGCGGCTGCGCACGATTTTCAACGTGCCCTCGCGGTCGACTTTTTTCTTCAGCCGGCGCAACGCGCGTTCTACCGGTTCGCCTTTTTTTAATTTAATTTCTGTCAAAGGAACTCACATCCTTTCGTGGTGCAAGACAGGTCCGCCCCCGCGGCTGCTTGCTGAATAAACGGACGCGGAGCATAGTTTTTCCCCGGCCAATGTCAATGCGCAAAAAGCGCGGATTGCATTTGCCTCGAACCCTGCTAGACTCACAAAACTTTAATACGAGAAAACAAGGAATAGAAATGAAAGCAGCCAACAAGACGGTCATTGACCCCAAACTCAAGCTCCAGATTGATGAACTCATCAAATTCAAAGGTGGCGGTTACAATGAAGGCGAAGTCGCCGACATCATTGAAAACGCGCTGAAACTCCTCACCGACGTGAAGGACACCGGCGACGTGCGCGTGATCCAGACGGCGATCCGCGAATTGCGCTATGCCTTCCGCCTCTTCGCACCCTACGCCGACGCGCGCAAGGTCACCATCTTCGGCTCGGCGCGGACCAAGCCCGACCGCGTGGAATATCAGCAGGCCGTGGACTTCGGCAAAAAAATCGTGGAGGCCGGCTTCATGGTCATCACCGGCGCCGGCCCGGGCATCATGCAAGCCGGACACGAAGGCGCCGGCCCGGAAAAAAGTTTTGGCGCGAACATCCGCCTGCCGTGGGAACAGGGCGCGAATCCCGTCATCGCCGAGGATAAAAAACTCGTCACGTTCAAATATTTTTTCACCCGCAAGCTCACCTTCCTCCGCCACTCGGACGCGATCGTGCTCTTCCCCGGCGGCTTCGGCACGCTCGACGAGGGTTACGAGGCCATCACGCTGATGCAGACCGGCAAGAGCCGGCTCATGCCGCTCGTGCTCGTGGATCGGCCCGGCGGTTCGTATTGGAAGACGTGGGATAAAAACATCCGCGAACAGCTGCTGCGTGATAAATTGATCTCGCCGGACGATCTCGACCTGTATCACATCACCGACAGCACCGATGACGCCGTGAAAACCATCACGAGGTTCTACCGGAATTTTCAATCCACGCGTTTCGTGAAGGACCTGTTCATCATCCGGCTGCGGCATCAGCCGTCGCCCTCCGCCATCGCCGCGTTGAACGAAGATTTCGCCGACATCATCCTCGAAGGCAAGATTACCGCCATCCAGCCCATGCCGGACGAGATTGAAGACAAGGACAGCCTGGAACTGGCGCGCATCGCCTTCAACTTCAACCGCCGCGATTACGGCCGTCTCCGGCAGATGATTGACGTGTTGAACGGCTTATAAGTCGCCGGCAAACTTGAATAACGAAGCAACAAAGGCTGCGCGGGATTTGTTTCCCGCCAGCCTTTGTTGCTTGATTGCCTGGTGATTAAACGATTTGCCGCCACGAGAACGCTCGACAAATGGGGAAATGCAAAATAAGGTGCAATTGATGAAACGAAACCCGCTCCCTTCGATTGTCAAAATTTTCTGTCTGCTTCCAATGATTGCGTCGTTCGCTTTCGGATGTGCCTCGCAACTGCCGTCGGCCACCAGCCAGCCGGCGCCGAAAGCAACGGATAATTATCTGATGTATACGCTGGACACAAAAAGGGCGTATTCGAAGCTTTGGACCTTGGGCACCAATTCGGTCGTGACCACCGAGCCGTTGCAGGTGAAAACGAAAGTCACCATTGCCAGGGATGGCACAGTGGAATCCGCTGAAATCGTAAAATCTTCCGGGAACCCGGGGTTCGATCGGTCCGTGCAACAAACCCTGGACCGGGTGAAATCCGTTCAGCCGTTTGGAGCGGATGCCAGGGACGAGCAAAGGACTTTCGTGATCGATTTTGAACTGAAGCCAAAGCCATAGCCGCACGCCTGAGAATTTTCCTGCAAACTCGACACTTCATCCGTTGCCGTCTAACTTTCGCCCATGAATTTCCTGGTCACCGGCGGCGCCGGCTTCATCGGCTCGCACGTTTGCGAACGCCTCCTGCACGACGGCCATTCGGTCTGGGCCTTCGACGACCTGAATGCCTCCTACGATCCGCAACTCAAACGCCGCAACCTCCGCGAGATCCAGGCGCCCGCCCCGTGGAATAATCCGGTCCAGGAACTCGCAACGCCAGGCAGCCCGGACGATTCCACGGGGCGAGCCAGGCCGTTTGAATTCGTCCACGGCGATCTCAGCGACCGCGCCGCGCTGGGCGAGATCTTTTCCTCGGTCCAATTCGACCAGGTCATCCATCTGGCCGCCCGCGCCGGGGTGCGTGCGAGCCTCGCCGAACCGGCGCTGTACCAGCGCGTCAACGTCGAGGGCACGGTCAACGTCCTCGAAGCCGCCCGCACCAACGGCGTCAAAAAAATCACCATCGCCTCGTCATCGTCCGTCTATGGCGTGAATGCGAAGATTCCCTTCAGCGAGACCGACCCGATTTTCTCGGCCATCTCGCCCTACGCCGCCAGCAAGCTTGCGTGCGAGGCGCTCGGCCACGTCTGGCATCACATCCACGGCATGGACGTGGCGATGCTGCGTTTCTTCACCGTCTACGGCCCGCGCCAGCGGCCCGATCTGGCGATCTACAAATTTGCGACGCTCATCATGGCGGGAAAGCCGATCCCGGTGTTCGGCGACGGCAGCACGGCACGCGATTACACCTACGTCACCGACACGCTCGAGGGCATCATCGCCTGTACGAAGCGGGAATTCGGCTTTGAAATCTTCAACCTCGGCGAATCGGAGACGATTCAATTGAGCCGGCTGATCGAACTGCTTGAAGCCGCGCTTGGCAAAAAGGCCGTCATTGATCGCCAGCCGATGCAACCCGGCGATGTGCCCATCACGTTTGCGGACATCTCCAAAGCGCGCGCCCTGCTCGGCTACGAGCCCAAGGTGAAGATCGATCAAGGCATCAAATTGTTTGCGGATTGGTTCAAGAAAAGTCACAGTTAACCCGCATGAATCCACCCGCCGCGTTCAAACGTCCCACCCTCGACCAGGCGCTCGCCGCTTGGAAGACGATGCTGGCCGAGCGCCATTTCAAAACGGACATCACCTGGATTTTCGAGGAGAACCTCTGTTTTGAGCAATCCTCCAACGAGCCGAACGGCTTCCATTTCGGATTTCAAACAAAATTCACGCCGCCGTCGGAAGACGCCATGGAGATTGCCTTCGACCATTTTGCCGAGACCGGCGCACGCATGGTTTTTTACCGGCTCGGCGATGCGCCGGGCAAGTCCATCTGCATCCTGCTGTGCGATCCATGGTTTGAAAACAAAGGCCAAACCGAGGATTATCTCCGCCGCGACGACTGGAAAATGTCCTTCCACCCGGGCTCAGGTGACAAGATCGAAGAGGTCACCGACCTGACCCGCTGGTTGCGACGGATGAAACGCAACCGCGCCCTCCACGAATTTGATTTTTGCATGCCGCTGGCGACGGTGGAAGAAATCAAAATCTACGGCCGTCCGCTGGCGCCTTACGAACGCTTCGCCGAAACCATGCTCAACCGCCTGCGCCGGGTGATGGGGCAATAGGCTTGATTGAAGTTTGTCCGCCTTCGGCCCCTGCGAATTGATACGACCGCGAACTTCCGTTTACCCCCAATGCCCTGCTCGTTATCCGCGTGCATCGGTGTCCATCCGTGGTTAAAAAAATTTCCCTGCTCCAAACCTTTCGCCCTCTGGCATTGATTAACGGCGACGCTTGCTTAAAGTATGCGCTGTGAAATCCACAGTTTATCTTGTCGGGGCCGGGCCGGGTGACGCAGGTCTGCTTACGTTGCGCGGTGCGGAATTGCTCCGGCGCGCGGATGTGGTCATCTACGACGCGCTCGCCAATCCCGAACTGCTCCGGCTCGCGCCGCCTGCTGCTGAGTTTATTTCACGCGGTAAAAACATGGCGATGCCGCAGGCGGAAATCACGGCGCTCATCATCGCCAAGGCCAGGGAAGGCAAGACCGTCGTGCGGCTCAAGGGCGGCGATCCTTATGTCTTTGGACGCGGCGGCGAGGAAGCCGAGGCGCTCGCGGCGGAAAAAATTCCGTTTGAGATCGTGCCGGGCGTTTCGTCCATCACGGCGGTCCCGAATTACGCGGGCATTCCGCTGACCCATCGCGAGCATTGCTCCAGCTTCACGGTGTTCACCGGCCACAGCGATTCAGCGGACGCGGCCACGGCGCTGCACTACGAACAGATCGCCAAAATTCCCGGCACCAAGGTCGTGCTGATGGGCACGGAGCAATTGGACGACTGGACGAAATCGCTGGTCGCGAATGGCATGTCGCCACAGACGCCGATCGCGGTCATCCATCGCGGCACGACCGGCCGGCAGAAAACCGTGGCGGGCACGCTCGCCACCATCGCCGCGCTCGCGGCCAAAGAAAAAATCTCGCCCCCTGCCCTTACCATCATCGGCGATGTGGTGAAGTTGCGCGGCAAATTGAACTGGTTCGAGAACCGCCCGCTCTTCGGCCAGCGCATCGTCGTTACGCGTCGCACCGAACAGGCCGGCAGTTTTGCGCAAAAGCTCGCGGAACTCGGCGCGGATGTCCTCGAAGTCCCGACGATCAAAATTACCACGCCGGTCGAGAAAGACGCCATCGTGGACTGCCTGCTGGAATTGAATTCCTACGACTGGCTGGTGTTCACGAGCGCGAACGGCGTGACGTCGTTCTTCGATATTTTCTTCCGCCGCTTCCAGGACTTACGCGACATTGGCGGTGCGCGCATCGCGGCAGTCGGCCCGGCCACGGCGGCGAAATTGCGCGAACTGCATCTGCAGGTGGATCTGACGCCGGAAGAATTCACCGGCCGGAAAGTCGCCGAGGCGTTCAAGAAATATCAGGACATCGAAAACGTGAAGATGTGCCTGCTCCGCGCCGAAGTGGCGAATGCGGACCTGCCGGATGCGCTCGCGGAACTGGGCGCCATCGTGGACGACATCGCCATCTACAAAACCGTGCCCGAAACCGAAGACCCCGGCGGCGCGTGCGAACGTCTGCTGGAAGGCGGCGCAGACTGGGTGACGTTCACGAGCAGTTCGACGGTGGAACATTTTCATGCCCGCTTCGATCTGCCGAAGCTGGCGATGAAATTTCCCGCGTTAAAAATCGCGTCCATCGGGCCGGAGACGAGCAAGGCGATCGTCGCGCTGGGACTCAAGCCGGCGCTCGTGGCGAAAGAACACACGACGGAGGGTTTGATCGCGGCGCTGCTAAAAGTGAAGAAAGCGTAAGGCATCTTCAAAGCGACGGCCGGCGGCGCAGGCATTCGGTTGGTGGGTCCAGTCGCGCTGTGACTACGTCGTTTCCTCTCCTTGGGGGAGAGGATTAAAGGTGAGGGCGGGCGTTTTATTTTGTAGGAGACGAGGTAACGAGACTCATTTTAAGTCCGGTTTTAGTCAGAGCCTCCTCACGTCGTCTCCTACATCCTATTCGAGGCAAAACCCGCTTGCGTAAAACCATTCCCTGACTAACGTATCTGGTATGAGCACGGTTGAACTGGCAGTGAGAAAAGTGAAGAAGCTGTCGCCACGTCAGGCCAGGGAATTGTTGGGCTGGCTGGCTGCCCGGCCGCCGAATGGCACTGCTTCAACGGCTCGGAAAGCGCGGCGCAAAGTCTCGGCCCGTCGTTCCATGCAAAAGCTCAAAGCGTGGCAGGACTCCGTTCGTGGCACGACCGATTGGACGCCGCCGCGGATGCCGGATGACCTGGTCAAACCAATCCGGTTGTGAACTTCGTGCTGGACACAAACACCGTCAGCGAGACGCGAAAGCCCCGCCCCAATCCCAGATTGCTAGTTATACGCCCAGGACCCCACCCATCTTTTCATCACCACGATCACGCTGGGTCACGACCTCCCTCACCCAACCCTCTCCCCAAGGAGAGGGCTTTGAAGACTTGCACACGGTATGACACAGGGGAGATTACGGGATAAGACCGAAGAAGATGGCAGAAACCAAGCACTTACGCATGGAGACTGCACCCAAATCCGGTTTGATACACTTCTGAGCCAGGAAGCAGCCCTGAGAGGCAATTCGCAGCGGTTTGATACAGTTTGCAGGGTTCATGCAACGTTAGTTCAGAAACGCTGCCATGGCAGTCCGGCGCGCGCGGGTTTGGTCCTGCAGCCGGCGCGCTTGAAGACGACGGCGACGCAGAGTTTGTTTGCGTGACTGCGGCTGGCTAAAACGGAACGGAACGCCGCAGGCAAACAGCATTCTTTTAAAGGCACGTCGGCGACCCGCATAAGGGGTGAATTTGCACTGGCACCGGAAGTCAAAAGCAACCCGATTTGGAAACGTGGATTCGAGATCCAAAATGGGCATCTTTTCGATCTGCACATCACAGGCTTCGAACCACCGTTCTCCCCAGGATATTTTAGCCGCGTTCATGGTCTTCATATTGAGTTCAAGCGATCATCTGATGCAACCGTTTTTTGAGGGCCATGCCGTGACGGATTTCATCTTTGCCGCGGCTGATGAAATGCTCGGCGGATTCCAGCGCGAATGGGAGGTCGTCGCTGGTCAATTGCTCCGTCAGTTTGAAGCCCAATTGCCCCCGGATAATATCCGTGCCCAGCAGATCCGCCACGACTGAGATTTTGCGGATATGCCAGCCCGTGCCGGCCGCGATCTGCGCCCGCGTCTGCCAACCACGGACCGCCAGCCAGGCGCGCAACGTCGCCACATCCGCATCTGAGATGCCGCCGGTCAGAAATTCAAGCTGCGCAGTCATTCAAAAAGGGTTCTTATTTACGACCACCGGATCAGCCATTGGGGCAGCGGCATCAGGCTCCCGGCGGGCAGACGATAAACAGGCTTTGCACCAGCACGGTAATCCGGCGTTGGTAAGCATTTCGTGCATCGAATGCCCGGCCTTCGCCCGATAGCCGGTCTTCCCGTTCAACCGCGCGTTCACCGTCCAGAGCAATTGCTCCATCTGCGATGGCTTTTCGTCGAGCTGCCCGGTGCGTTCGTTGTGCACGAAGCGCGGCGACTCATCCACGTTATCCAGCGTCATCTTATCCACGCGACCGTGATTGAATTTGTGGTCAATGATCGTCTGCACGAAGGCTTGCGCTCCGGCGATGCCCATCGGCGCGGCGCCGGGATAGATCGCCAGGCATTTCATGTGATCCGCCAGCACGTCGCGCCAGCGCCGGGCGTGGCCGCGTTCAGGTTTGCCATGCTCTTCCGCTGCATTCAGATTATCGGCCAGCATCAGCAGCAAGATTTTCACACGGTCAACGTCCTCGCGATGGTTCAGATCACTGGCCGATGCGAGGTGGCGAAACCGGACGCCGCTCGGCGGATGCGCGCGGATCGCGTCGTAATTTTCCAGCGCCTCGCGAAACTCCAACACGCTGCCAAACTCGGCGAAGGTCACCGCCAGCGAAAATACTTTCAACCGCAGATCGCGATCGGACTTTTTCCAGCCCTGCACCGTCGCGGCCTGGGTGAACAAGGAAACGCTCGCCCGCCGGCCACCCTTCGCCGGCAGATCAATCATCAACATCACTTTTTGGGCGGGTGTCATATTTCATAATCTGGTTCGCAGACTGCCGGCTTAAAGAATGATTCCTCAACCGTCATTCCGGTGGTCGCGCGATGGATGAAGGCGAACAAAATTGCAATCGGCAAACCCCTGGGCATGGTCTTGCTTCGATCCCACTCGGCAACTTCAAGCTTCGCCGTTTTGATTAGATGTTTGTGCGTCATTTTGCCTGGTAGGGTTGCAGTTCGATGCTTTTGCCTTCGCGCCGCATGTTCTTGATCACTTCATCCGCGTGCATCCGGCAATAGCGCAGGCCACGACGGCCGAAGAACTCCGCCGTCACATCGCAACGACGCTGCCGGCCTTCATCCTTCATCCAAAACTCACATCCATTGGGCGATGCCTGATCGCTGATGCGATTGACTGGCCCGGCCACGTCATCCGGGTGCGGATGGTTCAGCTCGGCGCCGTATTTGCGCCACATGCGATCCGTGGCCGGCCGGCGCCCTTCAGTGAACCAGCGCGGCTGCGACTGCGCCCGGTTGAAGTTGTTCAGGAAATCCTGTTCCCAATCAGTGAGGATCAACCCGCTCTTCCCACGCACATTCGTCGCGAGTGCCTGCAGGAAGCCAAAGAGTTGGTGGTCGGTGATGCTGGCGCTCATGAAATCCTCCGTTTGATCGCGGCCAGGTGCGTGGCCAGCTGCAACGCCTGCGCCTGCATCATCGGCGACAGATAATTAAAAGCCTCCGCCAGGCTGGCCGCCAATGCATCGATCTCCGATCGCAATACACGCACATCATTCAACGCGTTTTTATATTTGGCGCGGATGCCACGGGTGTTCAGTGCATAAACCTTTTGCGCCTTCGCGCGCGCATGCCAGTTTTTCTTGTTTCGCGCCTTTTGCATCTGCTTGCGTTCCTCATCCGATTTGCAGTTCGGATGCCGCTTGAACGGCGTGCCCTTGCTGGTCTTGCCCTGCAACATGAAGTTAAACGCCTTCCGATGATGATGTCGCAACGAGGCGGAACGACTGTCTATGGGCACGCGCTGTTTCATTGGAGCAACCTTTCCTCCTGGACGATCGGCAACGCCTGCGTTTTGCCGGCGGCATCTTTGACGCCGGAATTGATCTCAGTCGCACGACCAGCCAGCCAGCCGCGCTGGCGGGCCTGTGCCGCATCGCCGTCAGGCTTCGCGCTCGAAGAATTCAGTTCACCGAAATGCTGGCTGATATATTCGTTGCGGCGGGCCAGCGATCGTTCGGTGCGAACAAGGCCGGGCTGCTGGTCGGTCACCGGCTGGCGCTCGTACAGCTTCTGGCAGAGGCCGAGATACATTCCCCACATGAATGCCTGGCGATTGCGACAACGGCCCCGGCGGCTCTTCCATTCGCGGCGGAAGTGGCCGCAGAGAAATCGGTAAACATAAGTCGCGATCTGGATGTCCCACTCCTCACCGACGAACCGCATGACGTATTTGGTGGACTCTGCGTTCACCGATTTGAAAACTCGAACCTTGAAAAACTGATCAATCACGAGAGCGGCATATTTGCTCTCCCAGGAGACCCGGGCGCCTATGACTTCATCTTCATGGGAAATTGGCTGCTCAGTATGGCGTTGCTCGTCGGGATTCACATCGCTCAGATCAATACCGTGTTTCTCGCCAAGCTCCTGGGCGAGCCGCAAGGCCGTAGCGATCTCGTCAGGCGTGCCGCCATGTTTCATGCGGAGCAACTTCTTGATCTTCTCGATGATTTTTTCGCGCTCGCTCATTTCTTAGGCGGGTTGCCGATCCAGATCGTCATGCAGGGAATCAGGTTCACGCACAGCCGACCATTCTCTGCCGACCAGTGCGCGCCGATCCAGAAACTGCCGAGACGAAATAAAAGACCACATTTCATGTGTCGTATTCAACGCCTAGCAACTCTTTTAACTCCGCTCGCGTCACCCATGCGATGAGCCGCATCTGTCGGGTGTGCATCCCATCCTTGATTTCGTGGAACGCACAGAAGGCTTCATAGTTCTCAAATCCGTCTAGCCGTGAAAACAATTCCAGATGGTCCGGCCGGACCAAATCCAGAAAGCCAGGGATTCCGATCCAGCAATACAGCAGCCGAATCGTCATCGCGAACCGGCATTGTTTCTCGGCGATCCGCTGGCATTGCTTGGTGCGCAGCCCGGTGAACATGTAAAGCGTCTGGCCCGCCTTCGCGTCGTGACCATCCTTGCGCAGCGCTCGGAGCGTGAAAGGTTTTTCGCCCGACAGCACCATCGGTGCGAACTGCTTTTTGAATCCGATTTGTGGCATAGATTTTAGAGTGTTTTGACAGGACACAGATGATCAGCCGTTGTTTCTCCATGCGGTCAAGGCAGTCCTCGACCTGGTGTTTACCTGGAATGAGCAACGGACAGCGGCGTGCCAGTGCGATGCGGATCTGCGTGCTGGAGAACCGGCCTCTCCAGCCATAGACAATCCGCCGGACCGCACCGGCAACGCCGCCGTGTTCGAACACGAGCGCGGCAATGGCCGCGTGGCGACTTTCCGACATGACGCGCTAAGGATCATTTTGAAACGGCAGCAGTCTCCGTTTTGGTGGCGAGCGCAGCGCGGGCCTTGATGTCGGCCAGAGCTTCGTCATTGCTGGCGGTGAAATTCGGAATCTTCATTCCTGGATAACACGTCGCGTAAATGAAAGCGCCCGCAACGGATGGTCCATAGATTGATTCCAAGGTCTTTCCAACTGCGCCGGAAAGGTGGATCGCCCAACCAGCGCGGCAATGGGTGGTTTCGCATGTGTGCCAATCTCTCATGTTGAGACTGCAACCATCGGTGTTAATGGCACTGAGGATTTTGCCATCGAGATCATCAATCTTTGGGATATAAGGCAGGACGGCACCGCTCAGGACGGCACCGCTCAGGTCGGCATCGCGCAGGACGGCACCGCTCAGGACGGCACCGCTCAGGTCGGCATCGCGCAGGACGGCACCGCTCAGGTCGGCATCGCTCAGGACGGCA
>Ga0247670_1000073_pt1 | contig 33040 bp, 26 predicted proteins | sample CNK11_metaG_FD_183042 | JGI IMG/M metagenome (GOLD analysis project Ga0247670, IMG submission 183042) | Soil microbial communities from Purdue University Martell Research Forest, Indiana, United States - CNK11 | ecosystem: Environmental > Terrestrial > Soil > Temperate forest > Bulk soil...
ACCACCTGCAAGCACCCAGTTCGGCACGCTAATGCCCGATCCAGATTCAAAATCACCATTCAAAACCAGCGGTGTTTGAGCTCCGGCCGTAACCGCAACAAACATTGCAACTGAGGCCAACCCAGCTTGGCCTGATTGCCATAATTTAGCAGATAGTGATTTCATTTGTCCTTTTCACGTTCGATTTGTTTTTGCCACGCTAAAACCAAAGCGCGTTTGCCTTCCGAAACAGCCTCAATGATTGGCTTGAGCGCGTTAGTTTGGATTCGGTGCGTGCCGACATATCCCGAGCGAATCAATCCGAGCAGGTCGGTTTCTCGCAGGTAAACGCCGCCAAGACTATCAAAGCTGATTCGCACACCTCCCTTTGGTCCTTTGCTTTTCGATGACTCAAGATACTGGCTCAAATGTTCGAGGGAAACGACGAACGATGCGTGCTTATCGCCATCACCTTTTCGCTTCACGAATTTGAAGTAGAATGGGCTGCGGTGCAGGCGGTAGTCGTCAGGTTTATCTTTCACCGGCTGCAACTTCATGCGCTCAACCTCTTCCCTGAACTGCTCGTCCGGACGGAATATCGAGTCCATCTTTGCTGTGGCCGGATCTATGTGCGTGCTGAGCATCTTGTATTGCACCATAACGGTATTGCCGGCCACTTCGTTGATGTAGATGAGGTCCACCCCAAGCATGATCTCCAACGGACCTTTGTTGGCGGTGTATATCTCCAAGCGTTCGCCTTGACTGAAAAAAACCGCGCGACCGGTGACGTATTTCTTTTTCAGTTCAAATCCCGGAACAACGCTTGCATCCGCTGCAATGACGTTGTCTTCCAATACACTCGCTTCTTCGGGAGGTTGTTCCACAGAATCAAAACGGGTGTCCAAATAGTTCAAGGTCGAATCAGAACCATCAGCTACCTCCAGTGTCTCTGGTAAATCGGCCGCGCTCAATCCGAACGTAGCCATCGCAGTTTTAATGGCATTGAACTGTTCCCACGCTGCAACGGAAATCTTCCGAAACTTAGGAATATGCGATATGGCAGCTTCGATTGCGCTTTTGTTAGCAGAGTCTTTTACCAGTGCATCAATAACTGCAACACTCAGTTTCGGGCTGAGGACGGAGGCGAAGCCAACATGTCCCAACCTTTGCTTCAGTAGTGTTTGGAATATTTTCTCATCGAGATTTTCCGCGAGGATTGAAAACGAGGAGAGGTTCAGCAGCTTGAGCTTGATTATCGTAACCCGTGAATCAAAAGTTGCTACGGCAGCCTTCGCTTTAACCACACCAACGTAAAACTTGCTCGTTTTACCATCCGGCATTTCGGCCAGACAGAGCGTAGGCGGCTTCAAATCGCTCAAGGCGTGATGGCTTTTGACTTCCGTAAAGCGATTTAGTCCGTGCCGCGTTTGATACAAAGCCGATTCGTAACCATCCTCAAACCTTAGCAGAACCAGTGGCTTGGTTTCAAACCATTGCGGGAGTTTGGTGAGAAGACTCATCGTGAATCTCCTAGGTTGCCAAACAAGGCAGCAAGTGATTGCCGCACCGCAGTTGAACTCGACAGCCAATTACTCAACGCCTCGGCTACCTGTGGCTGGTTTGAATTGGCGTTTTCGCCTTTAGTTCCGTTCGTGGTAACGGGCGCTACGTAAAGTGGAATGCTCAAGTTACCGTCTTTGGCGCCGATTTCGTCCAGCGTGGCAACGCGATCGTAAATGGATTCGCCCGCCTTCGGGTCGAGCATGTTTACCATCAAACGCACCACCGAGCGCGGAGTGTAGAACTCGCCAGCCTTTTTATTCGTTGCGTCGGCGAATTTTTTGATCAGGTATTCATATGACTGGCCGAGAATATCCGCCTGCGCCGCCTGATTGCCGAGGCTGATAACGGAAAAATGTTCAATCAGGTTTTTGAGCAGGGAATCCGGCAAACGATCCCTATTGGTCCATTGAGCATCGCCGAAAATACCGTAGAGCGTTTCGGGATTAGCTTTTTCAATCCCGCGCATGGCCCGCTGCAACCCTTGGCCGACGTTCGTTGCCACCGTGTGCACGTCTTCCCAGTGGCAGTCGTCGGGAATCTGAAATCGGTAATTCCGCGAAAACTTGGCGTATTCTTCGTCTCCGTCGGATTCTTTGAGCGCGGTCTGATGTTCCTCGTCGTGCACATCGGAGATGCGCTTGAAGAACAGCAGCGGGAAAACGTAGGTCTTGAAATCCGCCGCATCCACCGGCCCGCGCAAAATGTTCGCAGATTCCCAGAGATGGGACTCAAGCTGGCTCAGGGTGACAATTTTATCAGCCGGAAAAAGTCCGTCTGCGGCCGTCAGCATTTGTTTTTTTCCCGGCGCCATGGCAATTCCGAAAATGCTAAACCTTTCACCAACAATGGCAAAGGTAAATATCTTGAGCGAACATTGTCACATGAGGGCGGAGTCCTTGTGCGCATCCAGGCGGGCAATATAATCATGAATCAAATGCTGTTCGCTTGGAAGAAAATCGCCATCGGTATCGGCGCAGTTGTTGGCGACGATCTGGATCAAGCATAACATGCTTGTTGCAGTATGAGTGCGATTTCGGACATCGGCATCCATGGCTCGCTGGAAAAAATCCGGGATCCGCTGCTGCTGTAACGCCCAACCCGAACCATATTCGTTTATTATCCGCTCATCGGTCATGGCTGCATTGGGCCGTTTGAGAAAGATTTGAAGAAATGCCTGATGACCGGCGCACAGGCGCCCACGCGAAATAATGACGGCCGCCATGAGTCCCAGCAGAGTGGAATGCACCTCGGCATCCAACTTGTCGCGGTCTTAAGGGCTGCCGGGGTCCGCCACGGACATGGCCAATTCGATTAGGTCCTCAGTGGCGGATTGAATAGCGAAAACAGTTTGTTCAAGTCGCGCTTCCATGATCGATCAATTGTTTAATGATTTGCACACAGCGAGGCATATCCTCGCGGAGCTCATAAACCCAAAACCGGCGGACTTTCCAGCCGAGGCTCTGGAGTTGGAGATCGCGCCAATGGTCGTCATCCTTGCGGCCACCACCCGCAGTCCGGTGGACCGATTCGCCATCCACTTCAATATCAATCTTCACGGCTCCCAACACCGCCAAGTCGAGGTAGCGACCGGCGGCAGGGTGCTGCGGAATGACTTTGACCCCAGCCGAGGCCAAAGCCAGGGCGAGATTCTTCTCCCAAGGCGATTGGTAAAGCTCAGGACCATTTTCACGGTTCGGATGAAAACCGGGAATGGTGCGCCGGGCGAGTTTTTCGATAAAAGTGACCCCAGAGTTCAACGCCCAATCACGATTACCAATCACATGCAAGACGGCACGGGCTCGCGACACGGCGACGTTGAAGAGGTTGGGGTTTTCTCGAAGGAAAATTATGGAGCCATCCGGCATGTCTGGCCCGCCGCAAAGACTAAAAAGAATCAGATCACGTTCGTCCCCTTGGAATCCGTGGGCGGTGGCCGCGAGAAAATGGACGCGCTCCATGAAATCGCGGGGAATGGTCTCGTTTGATTCCAAGGCATCCCGCAAACGGATCATTTGCTGGCGGAACGGAGTGACGACGCCGATGGTGCCCCGGTATCCGGAGGTTGCCAGGGTGTTCAATTCCTGGCAGATGCGGGCAATTTCATCGGCACACCAAGAGCCGGTAGTGCCGGCCTCGATCTTCCCAGTCACGTGTGTCCAATGGATTCCAGGCTTCATGCCGGTGGGAATATTCAGCCGTTCGGTCATGGTGACCACACTCAGAGTGTTGGAGTAAAAGGCCTCGTTACAATAATCGGCTATCAGATCGTGGGAACGGAAATGGAGGTCGAGACGCACCCGGGCGTGAGCTGGAATAGAGGCACTGGAATCGGCAAATTCAAACGCGCTGTTAACGCGGTAGGTGAATCGCTGTAATTGAGAATCAGTCAGGCCATGCTGAGTCAGAAGAGTCTGCTCTACCGCCACGTCGAGGGTGCTGACATGGCGCAATTGCATGGGATCGCCCGCGAAAACCGCCTGACGACTCCGGGCCAGCAATGGAATGACTGATGCGATATCGCATTGGCTGGCCTCATCAATGATGACCAAATCATACAAGGCGGGCAGCAGCGGAATGGCACTGCGCGCCGAAAGGTTGGACACCGACCACAAGGGAAAGGCATTCAATACGAGCGGAAAATGCTGTCTCAATTCTTTTGCAAACCGGTCCACGCCCCAGTTTTGAATTCCAGCGCGCAAATTGGCGAGAGCCTGACGGTCGCTAGGGGTAATCACATTCGGCAAACCGCCGGCGGCCCAAGTCATCCATTCCTGCGTCAACTTTTCCAACTGTTGCTGAGCCAGAGTCAGTCGCCCGTTACATTCCTCGGCGGATGGTAAGCGGGCAATGCCTTGCTCGCACCCATGCACCAGTGTCAGTATCCTTGCGGCTTCGTCCCAATTCTGCCACGCAATAAAAAATTCATCCCACGTAGCAATCGGGCTTTGAGAATCTGGCTGAGGACGATCCGCAAACGGCAAGGGAAGACTGGCCAGCACGGCAAAGACCGCCGACAGTCGCGCGGCGAATTCGCGGCGATGGAGCCAACGCCAGAATTTTGCCAGCAAATTTGCAGGGGAATCCAAAACTGCGCGCAATTCTTGTTGCGCCGCCAGCAGCTTGGGAGCTGGCATTAGATCCGGCCATCGGGCTATAGCCGAATCCGGCTGGAGATGAAGCGGAAGTTTCTTTCGGGCTTCTTCCAAGAGCCGATTGGCCCGTTCATATTCCTCGCCAGCCTTGGCGATGGCAGCGATGTCACTTAAAGCCATGTGCTGGCGGTCGAATAGATCAGCGAACTGCCGTTGAAATTCTTCACCCCGGGCGGCATCCGGCCGAGGCGGACGCGCGAGCAGGCTTTGGAGCTTGCCGAGATAATTCTGGCGCTGTGCAAGTTCGCGACTGACGGTCTGGATGATGAGATCTCCACCCTCAACGGCACGATTGAGCCGAGGCAACACTGCATCAAGCGCCTGATGATTCTTGCTGGCAAAGAGAGCCGGGCGGCCGCGCAATAGATGGTTGAGGAGCATCACCGAAACGACCTCTGATTTACCCGTGCCCGGAGGGCCGGTCACGATGGAGATTTTTTCTGCGAGAGAATTGGTCACCGCCGCCCGTTGGCAGGGATGTAGTAACCGGTTTTGCGCCAGATTGGTATCAGCAAGAACCTGTTTTTTTATTTCGTCATCACCATCCGGAGCGGGCGCGACCGTTTCCCCTAATGTTTCGCTTGTCGCCGGCGGTGGTGGCAGATCATGAGGAAATAAAGCAGCTAGGGCCGTCTGGTCGAGTTCCTCGTTAGAAAATTTCTCCGAAATATCGCGCAGGTCGCGCAGTAGACTGCGTGTGTATTTTAGTCGTGGTCCCAGGGTAAGGATGGCGGCATTGAACAAGCCGGGCTGGGCGGAATCCCATTCTGGTGGCAGCCCAAGCTGCATGGGATTTATATTTTCTGCATGGCGGTCGGTCCGGTGGATATAATGCGCGGCATTCACGGCGAGGCTGGCGAAATCGACGGGGCCCACCGTCCTGACTTCGCTATTTTCCTCATCCCCATCGCCGACCTCGTTCAAAAAGCCCATCGCCCGGAGGAACGCCTCGCGCTCGTTGCGCTGGCGGAAGGCATATTCAAGCCAGGCACCGTTTACGGCGATGGGACCATCCGGCTCCAAATGCAACACACCTGAGCGCCAATCTGCCTGCATTGCCTGTGCAAACAGCGGGACGACAAAACGGGAAATCTCTTTGTCCTTGGGCTGATAGAGCACAAGCGGATAGCAAAGATAGACACACTCTTCCTCGCCCCGCCGAACGCGATTCCGCTGGAAGGCCGCCTGATCGCGAGACAACGGGACCGCGAATCCAGCTCCGGCACCCAAGCGACCCCAAGGGACATCCGAAACGGTAATCCAAGTATCATTCTGATTGTTGACGTAGCAGCGCAACTGAGGCGCTTCCTCCTGCAACAAGCAATCCATGTAATAATGGCAGAGGCGGCGGAAGAGGGCCCAACGGCCAGCGGGAGCCGGCGGTGGAACCATGATCGGAGTTGAGATAGAGGTGGATTTTGATGGAGTAGAATTAGCCGGCGCGATTTTTGGAGCGGCATGATTCGGGGGCAGCGAAATTCCTTGAGGCAACGCCAATAAACGCCAGCGGGTGCCTTCAATTCGAACATGGTTCAGGCCTTGAAGCCGCCGCAGCTCCTGCAAAACCCGGAACTCATCCACCTTAATGCCCGAACGACGCAGGCCATCCTGCAACTCGGTGGCCGTCTGTGGGCCGGGAGCCAGTGCGAGGATTTTGATGAGAGATTCAGTCATCGTCATCTCCTTCATCCCCGGAATCCATGCCTAACAAATTGCCGATGTCCGAAGCCGTTGCTTTTTCGCACAGGAAATTCAAGGTGGATTTGGGAACCTTTTGCATACGGTTGGCCAACCGATGACTGTTTTCATCCAACTGCTCCAACAATGAAATTAGCTTGCGAGCAATCTTTGATTCCGGCGGCATGAATCCAGGCGCGTAACGCCGTCGTTTCAGCAGGAAAGGGAATGATTCCAAGCAATTGTTAAATTTTTTCGCGAAATTATGGTCCTGTGTCTCTGCCAACATCATTTCGTACAAGTGCTCGACAATTGCTGATAATGTCCCATCGGAGATAATATCGGGATGCAATGCGTGGTTGCGAAAACGACAAATATTTCGAATGGCCCGCAACCAGTTGTTGGGGGGCCATTGCCGACCTAGGGCGTTCACCGCTAGGGGATAAAACTCGCGCAAATCGTCCGGCGATTCAAAAGACAACCCAATAGCGTGCAATTCCACCGCCGTTAGTTTTTTGAATGAAGAGTCTGCCTCGGACATCCGATGGCGGAGATAATCGTAACACTGGTCCGGCATGGCCAGATATAACCAACCGGCGGCCCTCAACATGGTTGTTAACGTCCAGGCCGAACCTCTCCTTTTTTCCAGTTGCGTTTCAAAAGCTCCTCCTAAGGTTTCACGAAAATTGCGAGCCAAACCCGGATCAGGTAAGTCATCGAGTTTTCCCGCTGAGCCAATCACGCCATAATGAAGCATAGAATCTTCCGTGACGTTTCTGCTAGATCTTCTTTCCACCTTGTAAGCCAGCGGCCATTTGTTGAGCAATCTGATCAAATCACTCAAATGAGCCGTCGTCGAAGAATTGCCTTTTTCCAAGTCATTCTGAGTCGTCCGCAATAATGCAGCCGCATCCCAAAACATCGATTTATAGGGGACTATCTGTGAAACACCCGGCAAGTATGTCAATGGTGGAGGTTCCGGTTCCTCACATTCTTTCATGGTGCGCCAATCGAGACGCGTGTCGAACACCCCGGGTTTTGTGGATGAAATGCTAACCCGGGCGAAACCTTGGCCGGGTTTCGCAATAACATCAATCCTCACCGGCTCATCACGCTTGGTTGGCTCCATCAGCTCACTGGCAACTTCCCGAAACTGATCATTGCCGTGAATCGACCTTTTCAAAGGCAGCCATAATTCCTTTTTTCCTTCCTTGATCTGGAGCCCCGTGACTGGGGATGGCGACTTCCATGGTTTCCCTGCCTCGATTGTTTGGGCGGTCACCAAAGGTTTCCAATCGGTTGTGAGATCACCCAACTCATTGCGGAGCGAAACAAATAATTCCAGCGGCAACAACGTTTCCCGATAACATGGAAGTTTCTGGCTGATGGCAGCGGCGGCCAGCGACGCGCCTCGAGCCGGCCCATCATAGCCGTTTGACTGAGCAATAATGCTTTGCCCTGCCATTTTTTGGGCAATGAACTGGCTGTCCGATCCACGAAGATGGGCAAAGGCACCCGTGGCCAAGGTGGTCAGATTGGTTTGAAAGGAAATACCAAGATGTCTCTCCTGAGTCTGCCACATGGATTCCACCCTCCGCGACGGCTGGTTGGTTCCTTCAAAACACTGCGTCCAAAGCGGCTTCATCATTTTAAGATTTTCCATTTGGCGACGGAATGCAGGGGTTGGGCCTTTGGCACGCAAGTCGTCCAAGACTGCGGATTCAGCCTCGTCTAGCGGGCGGTTGGCGCTCAAACGATGGAAGAGCCAATCGCTCGCAAACAATCGCGTCCACCATCCGAAGAAATCGTCCTTTGTATCCTTTTGCGCCATGGCCATGGCAGTACCAATGCCAGGGAACGACAATTCAGGCTGCGCTTCGGTAATTAGGGAACGGTTGCGAATGGGCACCAGCCAAACACGTCCGTGCTGGTGCCGAGCCTTCATCTCAAAGCTTTGGGCCTCCCATAAATCCAAAGACATGGTTAATACCCGTAAGCGTCCCGCCTCTTTGCCTTCCTCGTTTGATTCCGCTGGGAATCCCGTGGCGTCTGCATTCTGGCACCAATATAAGGCCGAGGCCAAGGGACGCGACAAGAGATGAACTTTATCTTCGTTAAACCCATTCGACTTGAGGTTGTCGAGCAGGATTTGCTGGCCGGATTCATCGAGCGCATCGGGAACAACAATGGCCGTCAGACAATCGGCGAACGGGACGTTCGCTGAACGAAGAAAAGCCTTGATGCTGCGTGCTAGAATCTCGCCGGCCCGTGCCGACTCAAATTTTTCACCATCCGGCATCCACGCAAACTCATGGTCATCCCGCCGGGACATAGATGAGTCCAAATTACCTTGAGGCACGATAGATGACCAAGCTGCAACCAGCGGGATGCGGCCAAGCCCGAACCGGGGATCATCGGAATATGGAACTTGAGCCTCTGGTGGCCAAGCAAATCCGGCGGAGCGGCGATGTCGGGCAGCAGCATCGGCGACCATCAGCGGTTCGCCCCTGGTAAATGGCAAAAGGGCAACCGGAGGCTGAGCCGCGAACTTACCCCGCAACTCGGTGATGGGGGGCCAATGTTGCGCGAGTAACTTCGGCTCGATACTGCCGTTGGCCCGGGCGGCGGGAGGGCAAAGACAAACACTGACCACAGGTATGTTTTGGGTCAGATCAATGCCGATGCCCAATATATCATTCATGCCAGCAGCTCCTGCAGGATGAGGTTGAAACCCTCGCGAAAATCCGGCGCAAAATTCGGCCACGCGACTACATCCGGCGGAACGCTGAGAGCATTGACGGCTCCGCCGCCGGCTAAATGCGGCCCTGGCTCAAGAATCACGGATTGGGCGTTTTGGCGGTTGTCCCTGCTTGTCACGCGGCCGAGGTCGGCGGTAAGAAGCAGGCCGCTGAGTCGGACCTGTGATTGACTAAACCGGCGCAAGTCAGAATTTAAAATTTCGAGCGCCTGGGCACACCTCTGAAGCGAGGCGGAAAGGCCACCATGATCCTGGGTAAGCGCGGCGTGGTAATAATGCCAGACCAACAACGCTCGGTTGATCCCGGGCCAGAACAAAACTTGATCACACCCTGAAGCGCCCAAATATTGTGCCCCGGGGAAAAACTTGGGCGGATGATCGAGCCAATGTGACCGATGGCGGGATTTGGCGGCATCCAGATCCCGGGAATCAAAGACATAGCATATCCCTTGAGGTGTTTTGAAAGGACCCGGGGCGATCGGAAGTTCAGTCCAAAATCCATGGCGGGATTCGGTCCGATAATACGGCGTGCTGGCGGCCACGGGGGAATACGAATGATGGAGGCAACCCGCAATCAATTGCCGGCCAGTCTCCCCCCAGAGAATTCGCTGCCATGCCCAAGCATCATCAATCTCTCGCTTTTCCTTCAAGAGGCGCTGGTAGGTTTTCCAAACCACCTGATAGCGGGTATCAAACTGAAGAGGATAGTTCGGTTGAGCGACCACCTGCCTCAGACGGGAAACATCCTGAAGCCATTGTGAAGATCGCCATTGACTGCTATTGCGTCCAAAACGGTTAACTCCCTCCACCTTTTCATCCATATGGTAGGAGCTATTTTCCGAGCAATAGGCTCCAGCCCGGTAGGCGATCCTTTCCATGACCCAACAGGCAACACGATTTTCCAGCGTGTCACGAAGTTCGCGGCGCAGCACAGCCAGAAGGCGCTGATGCGGGCCAGCCTTTTCTAACGCAGTGATTCCAGGGCGACGAGCGTAGTCGCGAATACAAGCTGGATCTAATTCCCGAATTTGACTAATGGGAGTGTCATTGCGATAGCGCTGGAGGATCCGGCGCGGATGGCGGCTGACCGTTTCCAAGGCCCGATGCAACGGCGATTCCCGGCTCAACCGAACGATGAGTGCCATGCGGGCATCGGCACCTCCATCGCGAAACCATACTTCATTGGCTGCCTCCCAAGACCGACGAATTGTGGCGGAGCGCGTGGCGGCTTCGAATTCATCCAGTTCCTCTGGTAAATGTCCCAATTCCTGAAATGCCCAGACCTGCCAGTCAATCCACGCATCCAAGTAATGGCCGCCGGATCGGCTTTCCAGATTGTCCGGTCGCTTTTCTGCCGGACGGGAGGCAGGTTGGGATTGAGTTACATTTGCGGCACCCTCTGCAAGCGGCAGCGACACCGAAAAATCCGGATGCTCGCGCTGAATACGAGAATCTGTCGGGAGGTGAAACGCCTGATAGCGCGAACTACCAAACGTAAATGGAAAAGACGCTGGCGGCAGCGGTGCCTGTCCACTGGGTAACGATATACGTAGCATCGGCGTCTGGACATCCATGAGAATTCTCGGGGATGCCGCGCCATTTAAGAGAGAAGATGAGTTGAGATGTGATTGCTGCCCCAGCAAGCAACTCCAAGGTTCGGGAGATTGTAGCGTCGGGGCCATCGGGCAGCTATTCCCGAACAACCCCTCGGAAAAGGAATGTTGACTGATCCCGGTAGCTCTTCTGGAAAGCTTGCTTCAGGGGCTCATCTTCCAACTCGTCGATGATGGAGCTAATGACATTGAAGGCTTGCGGGGCTTCGCCTTGATCAGGTTCGATACCGCGAAGTTTTGGGAAGATGCGCTGTTCGATCTGGTCCGCCATGGCACGTTTGTGCGGTTCTGAAACCCAGGAGGGATAATTGGCGATGTATGAACGAATGGAACGATCCACCCGGAATGCGAATGGGCGCCCAAGCCGATCTAGGGCATCATTTAATTTATCGATCCAGTCATCAACCGTATGCGCATGGTTGTTCAGATTTTCGGGTTTTTTTAACCAGTTTTCCCATTGCTTCAAGGTTAATCCTGTTTTGACCGGAGACTCCTGTCCACCGCTCATCTGAGGATTGGTTTTTTTGGGCCGACCAAACCGCAATACCGTGGCGCGGTCAATCACCTTGTCGGAAAGAGACTGGGTGGATTCATCCTCGTTCATGGTACCGACGAACAGCACGTTTTTGCCGGGATATAACCGGAGTCCACGGTTGCCATCTTTGGATGTCCCCCCCATATCCAATTCAATTTCCGCCCGCCCACGATCTGAATCGACATCTTCATTGACCATACGCCGGGTTTCCAGCTTAGATAGAAACTCGGAGAAATAATACTCGGTGCGGGCCAGGTTCATTTCATCCAGCAGCACCAGCAGCATCCGGTCGCTGCGGTTATCAATATTGGCATCCTCGAAAACATCATTGAATGATTTTTGATTGAACCGTTCAAATTGGACCAAAGCCCGAGCCAGTTCGGTAGCCTTGTAGCGACGTTCCAAATAATTATAGAAACCGAACAAGTCCTGGGGACTGTCCCAGCGGGGCTGCACGGCTGACAGAAGAAAATGGAATCCCATGCCGTCGGCATAATGACGCGGGAGCTCGCTCTTGCCCGTGCCGCTGATACCTGCCAGCACCACTAACGGAGAAATATCGCCCGTCTTGAGCGACGTGTGGAAGGCGTGGACGATGCGTTCTGGAAAAATCAGTTTTTTGCCAGAGATATATTTTTGGGTGCGCTCGACCGATTGTTGTTCGGAAATTTGCTGCACTGTTGGTGGCAACGGCGGGAAGGAAATGCCCTGTGACAGGTCCTGATAATTTCCTCCGCCGGTAACCCCGGCATCTTTCAAATTGGTTTGCATGCCCTTGGCCAAATCCTTCAGCTGTTCAATTGCCTTTTCAATTCCCGCCTTTTCAGCAAGCGCCGCATTGCGCTCAGCCGACGCCTTGTCACGGTTACTCTCGGCATCTCTCTTTTCCTTCTTAACCACATCCAGCTTTTCAAGGGTTTCGTCCAGTTCTCGATCTTTAAGGTTTTGCTTTTCAAGTAACGAATTTACTTGGTTTTGCAGATCTCGCTCAGTCTGTTGCAAATTTTTAACATTTTCTTCCAGTTCAATTTTGGACTTCCCAAGAGTAGCCACTTGATCGCGCAGGCTGGTGCGTTCATCTTCAAGTCGCAAATTCTCCTGAATCAATTTATCTGACTCCTGTTTAATTTGATTTAGTCGTTGCTCGTCCTGGGCAAGTTTCGATTGAACAGCGGCCAGCTCGGATTTGCATCGCTCAAGATCTATCATCATCTGCTGAATTCGGGCCGGAGCCTCAGGGTTGGCGTCCTGCCATTCTTTCATGATACGCAATCCACCCACCGTAGCTTCCAATTGACCAATTTCCGCCCGGCATTTATCAATCATCTCGGTCGCCTGCCGCGCTTCTTCACGGCGAACCGGCAATATTGCATCCAGTTCTTTGAGCTCGTTCCATTGCGGCAAAAACTTTTCGGAGAATTTTAATTTAACGAGGGCTATAATACACAACACCCCGGTCAGAATTACTGCGAGCCACAATACCCATTCCAAAATTGCAAAAGTTTGCATGGTTTAATCCTAATTATTTGATGGATTCTTTGCCTGTGGCCTCTTGGCGCGCTTCGAGGCGGCCCACTTCTTTTTCCAGAATAGTTTTTTCGGTTTTCAATTTCTCAAATAGGGCTTCCTGACGGGCGACCTCCCGAGTCAGATCATCCTGCTTGGTTGAAAGTCCATTAGCCAGCTTACGCACTCCCGCAAGCTCGTCTTGTGCGATTTGCAAATCAGCCCTGACTTTAGCGAGCTCCAGTTCGGTGGTTTTTGCCGCCTGTTGATTCGTTACGCGCTTGGCCTCCCAATCTGAAGCCGAACTCCGTGCCGTTTCAACTTGATTGGTCAGTTTAGCGTAGTCTGAGGCAATTTGGGATTGCTGATCTGCCAAACTATTGATGCGCGTTGACGCCGCCGTGAGGCTTTCACGGGCGCGAGCCAGTTTTTGTTCCTCCTGTTGCACGGCCTCCTGTTTGGCTTTCACTTCACCAGATTGGTTATCGAGCGCAGTAATTTGATCTTTCAATGATTCCAAATCCTGGCGCAGAGTCGCCACTTCACCGGAAAGTGACTCTCGCTTCTTGCGAAGATCATCGGCATCTTTCTGAATCTGATCGAAACGTGTTTGCGCTGCTGCCAGGTCGATCTCCAGTCGCTGCCGCCGAGATTCGCTAATTGCCAAGCTATTGGTCGCAGCATTAATCCGTCGCTCTGCTTCGGCAGCCGAATTTAACATGCTTTTCAGATCAACATTTGTCTGAGCCAATACAGCCTGCTCTGACTTGAGCTTTTCTAGATTGGCAATCGCTTCAGTTTTTTGCTGTTCAGTTTGGGTTAGGATTCTAGATGTGGCTTCCATTTGGCCGGAAGCTTTTGCGATATCCGCCTCTATCTGGTGCTGGGATGCCTCCAGGCTTTTTACTGCCGCCTCAGCTCGTGCTTTTTCCTCCAAGCGTTTTTGCCAATCTTCAACAGTTGGTTTCAGGGTTTCGACCTGGCGACTCAAGGTTTCAGCCTGGACTTTAAGCGATGCCAGTTCCTCTTGTTTCGCTTTTGTCTGTGTCTCGACCAATTCCGCCTGCCGATTGGCCTCGTCGTAGCGGCCCAGTTTGATGATGAGAATTGCTGAAAGTAGAACATTCCCCGCCAAGGCACCCACCAGCGCTGCGATGAGCCAAGGTTTTATTACCGTGTGCATAGTAACAACGTAACCGCCTCATTTGCTGAGGTCAGCAAAAAACGGCGCTTAAACTGCTGGTGCGTTAATGGGAATGTTTTCAATTTAGGCCAAATCGTGGCTCGGCTCTGGGGTTAAATGGACTCGGTGGGGTGCCTCCGATTTTGCCTGTCATCCTCGCTTATGGAGCAAGGTCAGGATTTCCTTTTCTGTGGCCAGGCTTTATCCCTGTCAGGATTGCGATCGTTAATCTTCATAATTTCATTTTACTGGAGGGGTGTGACAACCGCTGACAGGGGGGCAATGGAAAATCAGTGCCCGAACCGCTCAACATTATTCTTGCGCCCCTTCCACACCACATCAAACGAGCCGAACTGCTTCATGATGGCCAGGCACTCGTTCGCCAGCACAAACATCCGCTCGCTGCTGGGATATTTTTTGAAGATCACGTTTTTTACCACCAGCCGGTTCCGGACGATGGTCGAGTCCGTTTCGACGAGCAGTGACAACGACGTCAGCTCAATGTTTTCTGACTGGAACCATTTGACCGCCTCGTCCAGAGCCAGCTTTAACGCATTGAACTCGGCCTCATTATTGGTGCCGTGCCCGAACTCGGCCCGGCTCCGGCTGGCCACCGGTTTCCCGTCGAATAACACCTGAAACGACCCGTATTTCTGGCCGGGATTGCCGAGGCAGCCACCGTCAAAAAAGATTTCCACCTCGCCGGTGGTCTTGACCGGCGGGGGTTTGACCACCGGGGCCTCCGCAAACAGGCTCATCGTCTGGTATCTGCATTTGCTTTCGTCAGGTCGCATATTTCGTGTGCCAAGTCATTTCATGATCGAGCATTTGGCGTTGCCAGAATACGCCCATATTCCGTGCTCATGAAACCCGGGTCAGGAGTGATGCCGACCCGACCCAAATCCAAGCGGTCGGCATCCAAGCAGGCCCCGATGGTGGCATCCTGGCTGTGATGCAATGCAGTGTGAACGGTGCATGCTTCACACAGCAGATCAAACCCAGCGTCATCGATTTGGAAGAGAACGTTTCTCAATTGTCCGGCAAACGCCGCACCCCGCGGCCCGTGTTCAGGATCGTTGAATTCATTCAGCCGCTTGGAATCATGAAACACGGCGAAAAGCCGGACAACGTCGATGCGGGCGCCCGATCTGGCCGCCAGCAAAAGGCCATTCCTCTCGACACGCCTCCAATGGCTTGGCCCATGCACTGAATCGGGCGACAACACAAATGCCGCCGTCGCCCGCTGCCAGAGCACCTCGTAATTAATTTCTGCGACAAAACTCATTTAATCCCGTAACGAAGCTCAATATTGCGGGATCAATTCCCATGGTAAGCCGTCAGCGATTCGAGCTTCTTCATCGGGCATGTTTATCCGCGGGGGATGACCATGGCAACCGGATTTTGTGGCTCGAGGTGGTGTTAGCTAAAATATATCCATCGTCAATGCGGCTTCATGTGCGTCTGCACAAATTCGGCGGACATCTGGCGGATGTTGCGTGGACATATCTGGATTTCCCTTGGATAAAGCATAGACGCGGACTGGCTGGGCTGCGGACTGGACATGGACCGGCCAAAGATTCGGACTTTGCGTGGTTGTGGACTGGAGGGGAATAAATCGCGGCCACGGTCAGTTCAAGGACAGGCCACGGACATGTTTACGGACAGGTTGCGAACGTAGATTGTGTGCGGGCACGGACGCGGATGCGGACTGGACATGGTCAATTCACGGTTACGGACTGGACGTGGACAGGTTCGCGGAAATTTTTTGACCGCTGCGTGGACACAAGCGTGGCCATCCTGTGGAATTTCCCGGACGCTCCGGAAAATTGCCCGGCTGTTGCGCGGACGTTGCGCGGAGACTGTTTGGAGATTAACCAGACACGTCCCGACTGTTGCGCGGAGACTGCCCAGACATTGCCCGGCAATTGCCCGGATGTTTCACCGGCTATCGCGCGGACGCTGCGCCGGAAACCACACCGGATGGTGCGCGGATGGTGCGCGGATGGTGCGCGGATGGTGCGCGGCAATTCGCCGTATATTCTGCGAACACCGACGCCTTAAAAATTTAAGGGGTGAGGCGTCCACTCTCAAACCCGCACAAAATTGTGTGGGCACTTCAGTTGGTATCCACCTGCGCAATTACCAGCAGCACGTTGATTGGCATGGAAGTTTGCAAGTGAATGGCACCGCACAAAACATCTGATGGTGCGCAAATGTTGGCGGCATGGTTGGCATCGTGATTCGCATGACGGTTCGCAAATCTGAAAGCATGAGGGTGTGAATCTCGCATCACATCAGATGCAGCATTGCGGCGGCGGATTGCGGTTCGTGATGGCCAAGCAGTGAACGGGCGTTCTGAAACCGGCAGCGAAACGGAGCAGGTCGGGAGTGGCATGAACGGACGACGGCGGAGTTTCGCGCGGTTTTAGAAAGACCGTTGAGTGCGTGACCGTCTAGGTTTCAGTTGCGGCGATTTGTCTGGCCGGTTGCTGAATACCTGGAAGCAAGCCGGCCAGTCAAAGCGCCGGGTGAGGACATTTTACTTTTCACCTGAGCATTCGTCAGCCAGGTATTTGAACATCGCCGCTACGAGGTTTCTCGCGTCGTGCTCTGGTCGAAAGTAATGATCCATGCCCCACGCCGGGAAGATTTCACCAGGCCAACCGATCAAGTCAGACAATGAAGTCGTGCCATCGTTCGGTCCGTAAGCAGCGAGCGTGTGGTGGCAAAAGCGTGAAAAACGAGTCGTCATGTGTATTTTCAGAGGAAATCCGACAAGACTGAACATTTTTATTAAACGCGGCAAAGGGGGATGAACATTCGGCGGCTCGGCAGGTTCATGACGCAAATCGGTGATCAATTGGAAATCCCGTTGCTGCCACCTGCATTTGGCGCGGACGAACATGGTTCGCCACCGGCTCGCAAGAATCCAGTCTGCCATACGCGAGCCGTTAAGTGGGCCGCAGACGTTGACCCATGCGATGACGTTGCGATACAATGTTGGTGCGTCCGGTGCAGTCAAAGCCCTTTTCAAATCACTTCCGCCCTTGCTCAAAGAAACGAGAATAATTCGCTCTCCTGAATGTTGGTGGAACCAGCTACGAATGAGACGGGCGTTTTCCTTAACCGATCCGAAACTTAACAGTGGAATCACATCCGTCTTATATCCGAATTTGGCTGCAACCTCGCGCACAAGTCGTCCATCACCGCCCATGTCGGGTCGTTCCTGATAAAGCGCACCGGGGACGATTACGACTTTCGCATCAATGGCGGCTGATGTAACCGATGAGCAACCGCGCAAGGAACCAATCCGCTGGATGAACTCAGCATGCCTTTTGGATTTTGAAAAACGCTCAAATAGAAGCGCCGTGGCAAAATCAACCCCTTCATCTTTTGTGATTTGTTGCAGCGTTTCGGCAGTCAGGCTTTCAATCGTCGCATGATTTGGCCAATCCACCGCACGCTGGAGCAACGAGGTTTCGCTTTCGGGATAATTGTTACGACGATTAAACATCCCCCGTTTCAAGCGGTGCGTTTCCGGCATCGACCCAGAAGCCAGCCCACCAACAACCCGGCAACCAGACAAACTATCCCGGCTATGATGGCTAACTTCTTGGCGAGATCGAGCATCACATTGTCAAAAAGGTTCGTTGAAGCGTGCATGCTGGCAACGACCCAACGACCGTTTTCCTTAACTACCGTCGCGCTCCAGCGGCCTTTTACATCAAGGTCCTTTCCGGTGGCCAATTTGAAATGTTCATCTGAACTTCCGTAGCAAATCCCCATGTTGTCGCCATAAAGAATCGTCAAATCATCCACTTTGAGGTCGCAATGAAAACTTTCGACAATTTTGTTCGGCCCGGTCATCACCCGGTTGAAATAGTCACGAACACCTTCATGACCACGGCTGACTTCCGCGTTGTGCCAGGTGATGACACAATTAGTACCAAGAAATGCCAACGTGCCTTCGAGGTCACCTTTATTCATGGCTACCAATAGTCCATCGCGCAACTGCCGTAATTCCTGATGCGCCGGGTTTTCCGCTGCCGTTGTTTTCTGATCTTGGGCGAACAACGAAACTGGCGCGAACAGAGCGATTGCCAATGCGATGCTGGTTAGATTTAGTTTCATGGGTTTTATTTTGGTTGATGAATCTGAGCGGCAAGTCCATTTGCCGGTGCGCCATTATTGAAATCTTTGATCATCGGGCTGTTCGGCAGTTCCTGCGGCAGCGCGGCGAGCCAACGAAAAAACTCAACCATTTCCGTGTCCGCCGCGATGAATCGCCCTGGCCGATACTGTGTATCTCGAATTTGTGCCGCCTCAGACAAAAGATGCCCACGCGTGAACCAACGTCGTGCCGCCAGGCCAAGTTCCGGCAATCCTCGCTGGGAAAACACGATCACGTCAAAATGGGTGCGGTCGTCTTCCAGCGGACGATACAAAACAAGGAAACGGCTGCAAGCGCGTGGAAATTCCGCCTTTACGAGATAGATTGTGCCGCCCCAATTGTGAATAGTCAGCGTAACAGTGTCTCCCACAAGCATCCTCAAAATACGGTCGCGCCAAGATTTCCCTATGATCTCAGCATGATATTGATTGCGCCGCACGAATGGACCCGGGCTGGAAATCTCCGGCGGACGAAGCAGTCGCCGCTCATGCACGGTTTCAAAATGCTGCCGGTCGAAGCCTTGCGCCGCCACCATGACCCAGCTCGCGTCCGCGACATATGAAAATAATTTCCCCGGCGCGAAGTCGTCCGGGCTTTCACCCTCGAAGAATGGCAGCGGGAACAATTCGTCCGTGCCGTTGAAGAAAAAAATAAAGCCGTGTCGTTCAACCACCGGATAACTTTGCTGGCGGGCAAAAGCAGGAATTTCTACCTGGCTCGGAATTTTCTCACAGCGGCCATCTCTTCCATATTGCCATTGATGGAAGGGACATTGAATCGTTTCCCCCACGACTTCCCCGCAACCGAGATTTGCGCCCAAGTGGGAACAGCGTGCATCCAACACGGCGAATTTTCCGCTCGCCGTGCGGAACGCCACCAGATCGCGTCCCGAAATTTTCTTCGACAGTGGCCCAGGTCGCAAATCATCCGCGTGGCAAAAAAAATACCAAGAAGCTGGATGCGCCGGGAAACTGGATGCGGATGGGGCGACGGGCACTCCACTGTGTCCGGTCTCTTCCTGACCATTTCCGCGCGTGTTCATGAAAGTTCTGGAGTATTGCTCCGACCCGTGTGGGCAGCCAGCAGAAATTGAAGTTGTGTCCGGCTTGCTTTCAGATTTGGGAGACCTAAACTGGCTTGATGAATGTCGAGGCCGCAACATCTCAGGATGGGAAAAAGCCGATCTTCGCCACCGCGCCGCCGGACATGCCGATTCCAGACCGGCTAAACTTTTTCCTAGTCATCCTGGTATTCAGCATCGCGCTGGGATTGCTTTGGCTCGCGTCTCACGTTGGGAACGGGTGGCTGGTGGCCGGCATTGGTGTGGTGTTTTCCTATTTGTTGCTGACGAATTATGCGCTGCTGCATGAAGCCAGCCACGGAAATTTGCAAAGCTCTTCGCGCCGGAATTACTGGCTGGGTGTTATGGCCGGGTTTCTTTTCCCGATGCCGTTCACGATGATGCGCAGCACGCATCAGGGACATCATGACCATAATCGCACCGATGTGGAGATGTTTGATCTTTACTACCCGGAAGACAGCCGCGTCGTTAAATACATCCGGTGGTATGGCATCCTTTGCGGATTCTTTTGGCCCATTGTGCCGGTGGGTGCGGTGATTTTTTCACTCGCCCCGCGAGTAATCCGCGAAAAGGTATTTGGGCGACACAAGCCGACAGGCTATCTGTTGAACGGGGTGCAAAATGCAGCCGTCTGGCTCGTTCGCGCGGAAACGCTTTCCATCATCGCACTATTTACCGTGCTATTCTGGCTGCTGGACTTGCACTGGCAAAACACCCTCGTGCTTTACGCCTGCTTCGCCTTCAATTGGTCAACGCGCCAGTATATCGGCCATGCGTTTAGTAATCGCGATTTAATTGATGGCGCATGGAATCTGCGGCACAACCGCTGGATGAGCGCGTTACTGCTGCACGGTGAATATGATCTCAGCCACCATCGCCACCCGGAAATTTCCTGGTATTACCTGCCCCGGCTGGAACCGAAAGATCCGTCACAACCGAATTACATCAAGCAATACTGGCGGCAATGGCTGGGGCCACGTCCAGTTTCTGAATCTAAACCGACCGCGAGCAACTCCGCTGCTGCGCATCAATGATTTCTGCGCAGCGAGAACCATTCTTTGCGTGGCCGGGTTGGGCGCATCTGCGAATCGCCTGGTTGCAAACGGTGCTGGTATCCGCGTGGTTCGCCTTCGTTTTTGTCGGCGCGAACTGGGCGACTGCCCAACGAGTGACGCGAGTCCGTGTTCATTTTGACGCCGAACTGCAAATCCCTCTTATTCCATCATTCACGCTCATCTACATGAGCATCTACGGGCTTTTCTTGGTTGCCCCTTTCGTGCTGCGCACGCGGCGTGAAATCACGTCCCTTGCAATTGCACAAGCCATTACCATTTTAGTTGCGGGCATCTGCTTCCTGCTGATCCCCGCCAGGCTCGCCTTCGCGCCGGCAGCGGACTCACAATTGGGAATCTGGCGCGGCATGTTTCGGTATGCCGACCGGTTGAACCTCGACTACAATCTCGTCCCTTCACTGCACGTCGCGTTGAGTATCGTTTGCATCGAGTTGTTTGCGTCCCACGCAAACTTTGCCGGCAAAACTCTTTTGCGAGCATGGGGCGTGCTGATCGCCGCAGCGACGGTGCTCACGCATCAGCATCATCTCGTGGACGCATTGACGGGATTTCTGCTTGCGTTGGCGGTTGTAAAATTTGTGCGGCGGTCGCAACATTGAGCGGAACGGGTGCAACATCGAAATTTTCAACGCGTCCAGCCCGCTATTCGGCTTGAAGCATCCGGGCATGCGCCCTAAACCTTGGTCGACAAATGCAAACGTTGCCACCCGACAAAATCAAAATCGCGCTCGTGTCGCCGAAAGGCCCGCTTTACCGGTATCGCGGCGGCATCTGGAAAAAGTCGCTGCGCTATCAGCCATTGACGTTGACCACGCTGGCGGCGCTGATACCGCCGGAGCTTCCGGTGGATTTGCAGCTGTTCGATGAAGGCATAACCGATGTGCCACTGGATTTGGATGCCGACCTCGTAGGTTTGACGGTCATCACTGGCACGGCGATGCGCGCCTATGAACTGGCGGATCATTTTCGCAAGCGCGGCATCACGGTGGTGCTGGGTGGGCCGCATGTGACGCTCATTCCCGAAGATGCCGCCCCGCATGCGGATGCCATTGTTTCCGGCTATGCCGAAGATTCGTGGCCGCAGTTGCTCCGCGACTTCGCCGGCGGCCATCTACAACCCCGCTATGACCAGGCACCCGGCATGAGCCTGGCGGATCGTCCGTTTGCCCGCCGGGATTTGCTGCCGGGCAACCGCTATCTGACCAACAATGTTTTTGAGGCAACGCGCGGCTGCATCCATAACTGCGAGTTTTGTGTCGTGCCGACCGCGTGGGGTCGCAAGCCTTACCTGAAACCCGTGGACCAAGTCATCGCCGACATCCGCCAGCACGGTGCGCGAAAGCTGATCTTTGTTGACCTGAACATCATTGCCGACCGCGAATACGCCGTGCTGCTGTTCACAGCCTTGATCCCGTTGAAGCTCCAGTGGTATGGCCTGGCGACGGTGCTGCTGGCCGATGACGCAGAGCTATTGAAGCTCGCAGAACGGAGCGGCTGCAAAGGGTTATTGATGGGACTCGAATCGATCTCACCGCAAAATCTCCGGCAAAATCACAAAGGATTCAACGCGCCCGATAAATTCGCCCGCGTCGTCCAGCGACTGCACGAACACGGGATTGCGCTGCAAGGCTGCTTCGTCTTTGGTCTCGATCACGACGAACCGGATGTGTTTCTCAAGACGGCCGAATTTGCCGTACAGGCGCACATTGACCTGCCGCGTTACGCCATCGTGACGCCGTTTCCCAACACAGCTCTCTACAAACGGCTCGTGGCCGAAGATCGCATCCTGACGCGGAACTGGGAACTTTACGACGGCCAGCATGTCGTTTTTCGTCCGGCGAAAATGAGCGTTGAAGAACTTCAAATGGGCGCTGAGGTGGCGTGGAAGCACACTTACAGTTTCCGTTCTATTGCGCGACGGATTCGACACTCGCCCGCTCCATGGCCGGTAAAACTGGGAACCAATCTCGGCTACCGTTTCTACGCGCACAATCTGAACCGGTTTTACAATTGTGATTGGATCATTGGACGAGCGTCTCAAACTCCCCGTAACCGCCGACGTGAGGAGGCTCAGTCTAAAACGGAACAAGGTCAGAGCCTCCTCACGTCGGCTGCTACAATGAAACACTGATGAGACTGACCATCATCCATCCGTGCATTGGTCGAAAGCCCGGTCAGAAATATATCCGCACCTGGCAGATGGAATCACTGCCCGCCGCCACGCTCGCTGGTCTGACACCCAAGGATGTTGACGTGCGCTTTTACGACGACCGGATGGAGACCATTCCATTTGATGAGGCCACGGATCTCGTGGCCATCAGCGTCGAGACTTACACGGCAAAACGGGCGTATCAAATCGCTTCCGAATATCGCAAACGCGGCGTGCCGGTCGTCATGGGTGGATTTCACGCCACACTTTGCCCGGACGAAGTGGCGCGTTATGCCGAAGCCGTCGTTTGCGGCGAAGCCGAAGTGCTCTGGCCACGGGTGATTGACGATGCCCGCCATGGGCGGTTGGAAAAGATTTACCGCCAGGCCAACCGTCCCTCGCTCACGGGATTGAAACCCGACCGCTCCATCTTTCGCGGCAAGCGGTATCTGCCCATCGGCTTGGTCGAGGCCGGACGCGGCTGCCATTTCAAATGCGACTTTTGCGCCGTGCAAACGGTCTTCAATTCCACGCAAACCCGCCGTCCCGTCGACGACATCATTGCGGAAATTAAACAGGTAAAGCGCGAACGAAAACTTTTCTTTTTCGTGGACGACAACATCACGTCGAACATCGAACAGGCAAAAGAATTTTTCCGCGCCCTGATTCCGTTGAAGATTCGTTGGGTGAGTCAATCCAGCATCAATGCGGCGCACGACGAAGAATTTTTGGAATTGCTTGTGCGCAGCGGTTGTCAGGGCGTGCTCATCGGCTTTGAAAGTTTGAATCCGGCAAACTTGAAGGACATGAACAAGGCGTTCAATACAATGCGCGGCGGATTTACGAAGGCGCTCGCGAACCTGCGCAAGCATCACGTTCGTGTCTATGGGACTTTTATTTTCGGCTATGACCGGGACACGCCCGAGTGTTTTGCCGAGACCGTCGCGTTTGCCCGGGAACATTCCCTCTACATCGCGGCATTCAACCACCTGACGCCCTTTCCGGGAACGCCGCTTTACAAACGACTGCAAGACGAGGGCCGGTTGCTCTATGAGAAATGGTGGCTGGATGACCGGTATAGCTACAACCGCATTCCATTTCAGCCGAGTGGCATGACGCCGGAATTGCTCCAGCAAAACTGTCTCGCCGCGCGGCGCGAATTTTATTCATGGCCCAGCATCGCCCAACGCGGCTTTGCCAAGGTGAACCGCAGCAATTGGTTCATGTGGCGGAATTTTTATTTGATCAACGGGCTCCATCGAAACGATGTAAGCCTGCGCGATCATTACCCACTCGGAGACGAATCATGGCAGGGACAACTCTTGACCGCCAACTGACGACGGTGCACACAGGTCGCCTCCCGTTTGCGCTCGCCACGCCAGCCGACGACGCGGACATCCGCCGTCTGCTGCGCGAGAATCCCATGCCCGGCCAGATCACGCTCACGCTCGAACGCGAGCCGGATTATTTTGCGGATGCCGACTTACCAGGAACGGAAAAACAAACCATCATTGCCAATGAAGGCGGCCGGATGGTCTGCGTGGGGAATTGTTCAATTCGCGAACGGTTCGTGAACGGTCAGCCGCGTCGCGTGGGTTATCTCGGCGGATTGAGGCTGGATTCCCGGGCGACCGGCCGTTTTGATATTTTGCGGCGCGGATATGAATTCTTCCGCGAGCTCCAAACTGACAAGCCGGCCGATTATTATTTTACCAGCATCGCCGCCGACAATCTTCCGGCGCGGAAGTTTTTGGAACGAGGATTACCGGGAATGCCCGCCTACGAATTTGCCGGCGAATTCGTGACACTGTTGATTGGAACGCCGGGCACCGTCCCGGCCCGTTGCGGTGTTGATGGGAAACTGACGGTGCCCGGCGTTCCGGACACAGGCGCGCTATTTGCAAACCTGCACGACGTTAACCGTAGCTTCCAATTTGCCCCATGCTGGACGACAGATGAAATCACCGCACTCCGGCCGCTGGGTTTGCGTTCGGAGGATTTTCAAATCATCAGCACAGGCCGTTCCGTCATCACCTGCGCTGCGCTTTGGGATCAGCGCGCCTTCAAACAAACGGTGATTCGCGGATACTCACCGTGGCTGGCGATGGCACGCCCGGCGGTGAATTTCGCCGCGCGCATCATCGGCAAGCCTCGGCTGCCCGCCGCGGGTTCAGTGCTGGCGCACGCATTTGTTTCGCATCTCGCGGTTGAGCCGGAAAATCCAGACGCACTCATTGCCTTGATCGCCAAGTTGCGGATGTGTGCTGCGGGGCGGAGAATCGGATTTCTCATGCTGGGACTTGCCGCCAATGACCCGCGTCTCACTTTGCTTCGCCGCAAGTTCAATGGTCGCGAATATCGCAGCCGGATTTACGTTGTTCGCTGGCCCGGACTTGGCGGTTCAGCAAGCGAATTGGACGGGCGTTGTCACGGCCCGGAGGTGGCTCTGCTGTGAAGACAATCGCCAACAACGCATTCGCCATTTTGCCGCGGGAAGAACTGATTCCGGCGCAGACGGATGAAATGTTCAAACTGCTCGCGCACCATTTCGACGGTGTGACGCGGGCGCAATTCACGCGTGACCTTGCCGAGAAGAATTGGGTGGTGCTCATCCGGCGCGACACACGGCTCGTCGGTTTCTCGACGTTGCTGGTTTATGAGTCGTCATTCGACGGTGAGCCGGTGAGCGTTGTCTATTCCGGCGACACCATTGTAGCGCCGGAAGCGTGGGGCACGACGGCATTGGCACGCGGCTGGATCACGGCGGTCAATCAACTGCGCGAGCGTTATCCTCGCGGGAAGTATTATTGGCTGCTGCTGACATCAGGTTTTCGCACCTACCGCTTTCTGCCGGTTTTTTGGCGTGAGTTTTTCCCGCGTTACGACGCATCGGCACCGTCCGGCATCAGGCGATTGCGTGACCAACTGGCGACCGACCGCTTCGGCGAACAATTCGATTCACTTTCCGGCACCGTGCGATTTCGCCATCCGCAAAGGCTTAGTGGTGAATTAAAAATAATTCCCGCCGAGCGAATTGCCGATCCGCACGTTGCCTTTTTCGTCACGCACAATCCCGGTCACGCACAAGGCGATGAACTTGTTTGTTTGACGGAACTCTGTCCCGAAAACCTGACCGCTGCCGGTCGCCGCATGACGACTCCCCAACTTTGTGAATCTTAAAGCGACCATCGCAAATTCGCTCTGGAGCGCGACGAATCTGCCGTCGTATCTTCAGTTCCGTCGCGCGTTGCACCAGCCGCAAATCACGCAACAAAAGCTTTTGCAAACCTATCTTGATCAAAATGCACAGACGGCTTTCGGTCAGGCGCATGGTTTCAATTCAATCCGCAGCTACGAAGATTTTACGAAACGCGTGCCGCTGATGGATTACGAAGACCTTGAACCGTGGATTGACCGGATTCGTCGCGGTGAGGCAAAAGTATTGACCTGCGAGCCGGTGACGCGCCTCGTTCCCACCAGCGGCTCGACCGGGGGGCGCAAGCTGATTCCGTTTACAGATGGTTTGCAAAGCGAGTTGAACGCCGCCATCGGGCCGTGGTTGATTGATTTATTGCGCCAGTCGCCGGGAATTGGCGGCGGCCCGGCTTATTGGTCGATCACACCGGTCATGAGCAACGCGGGGCCGGAAGATTCGGCTGTGCCAATTGGTTTCGATGCCGACACGGCGTATCTCGGCGGCACGCGCCAGCGACTCGCCAGCACCGTCATGGCTGTGCCGGATGAATTGCGCCTGGTCAAAGACATGGAAGTTTTTCGATATGTGACAGTGCTCTGCCTGCTCCGGCAGCGTGAGTTGCGGCTCATTTCTGTATGGCATCCGTCATTCTTGACACTGTTGCTGGATGCGCTTTCCGCGAACTGGCAGGAACTCCTGGCGGACATTGGCAGCGGCCAATGCAAACACGCGGACAAACTTTCGCCCGTTGTCCTCTCCGCGTTGAAACTGCACCCGCTTCCGCAGCGGGCCGATGAGTTACGTTGCGCCGATCCGCAAAAAACGGAAACACTTTGGCCGCGCTTGCAATTGATCAGTTGCTGGGGCGACGGCTCGGCTGGATTTGCCGCCGCCAGTCTGAAAAAACTCTTCCCGAACGTGATGCTGCAACCCAAAGGTTTGCTCGCCACGGAAGCGTTTGTGACGATTCCTTTTGCCGGGTTGCAGCCCGTTGCCGTGCGATCCCACTTCTTTGAGTTTGTTGACGATGCTGGCGCGGTTCACCGCGTCCAAGAATTGCGCGCGGGACAAACCTATGAAGTCGTGGTCACGACGGCGGGCGGGCTTTGGCGTTATCGTCTGCGAGACAGCGTTCGAGTAACGGGCTCCATCGGCCGGACGCCGACGCTACAATTCCTTGGCCGGAACGGCAATGTGTCTGACTTATTCGGCGAAAAACTTTCCGAAGCGTTCGTCGCCGAAACCATTCAGCAAACATTGGCCTCATCAGATACACCGCTAAATTTTGTCCTCCTCGCGCCAGATAAAGACGCGTCGGGATGCCGCTACACACTTTACATCGAAGGCAAGCCGCTTGGCCACCTGGCTGAATCGCTCGACTGCGCTTTGCGCCGCAATCCACATTATGCTTACTGCCGCGATTTGGGGCAGCTTCGGCCAGTTCGGTTATTTGCAATCGCAGAGCGCGGTTACGAAACATACGCGAAACGGCAGACTACGCAGGGCGCACGCCTCGGCGACATCAAGCCCACTTCTTTTAGCCAAACATTCGGTTGGTCAAATGTTTTTACCGGAGCATACATTTGAATCCATTACAGCATTGATTGCTGAATGGTCGCCGAAATAGCAGGTTTCATTATGTGTCCCAAGGACACCTCCTTCGATTCCAGTTGGGACAAAAAATGGCCGCAACCATTTTTATGTCGATAAACGGCTGATCCTTCACCGTTCCAAATTTTGAAACCCGACAGGATGACGGGCAGCGGCATCTGATCGAGAAATCTTTAAGAATGGCAAAAGTGAAGATTCATTTTGTTTCAAAATGAAACAATCACTGCTACCTGTTTTGTCAGAGTGGTTCCATGAATTTATATTTCGATTCGGTTGTGGAAAAGGATTGGGGCGTGCGGTCGTTGAATTCCACCGGGAATCCAGGCCGGAGAAATTTCATTTTGTTCATGGGTTGAACAAAGCGGCTTCGCAATCCGGTAAAATGCCGCCAATGAAAAACAGACTAAACACCATGCGGCGCGGCAAAAGACAGGATTCATTATGCGTATGTGACACACCACTGTCCTCCGAAATTCTGCCAAAGTGGCCGCCGTTGGAGAAAATCATTTTGCGCAGTGATTACGCAAAGACAGCTTTTTTCCCTGCAAGAATGTCCGCTGGAAACATGAACAAACCATAGGTGATGTATGAATCATGTAGCGCCAAACAACCTCGCTGGCCGGATGGAAAAAGAGATTCGCGCCAAAGATGAAAAGAAGGACAGCGCGCTTTATGTGCTGAATAACGATCTCAAGGCGATCTTGAATCTGGCCCGGCTGCCCGCGCGTTTGAACACCGCGCAAACCGCCGCCTGTCTCGGTTTCAAGCCGCATGACATCCCGGTGCTGGTCGCGCGCGGGTTTCTCAAGCCGCTGGGACGCCCGATGCCCAACAGTGATAAATACTATGCGCGGTCAAGGATTCTGGAACGGGCGGACGATGAGGAATGGCTGTCGCGGGCAACCGCAGCCTTGAGCCAGCATTGGCAGGATAAAAATGCCCGCAAAGCCGGAAAACAGAATGGTCATGCCCGGCCAGTTGGAAAGTGAACTATTCGGCATAACCGCAACCAACTCGCCCACTACCCGCTAACGCAGAAAATACGTCTTGATTTACGCTGGCGGCAATGCTGGCACCGAAAGCCCAATACGACCCGGTTGACGCCAAAAAGTATTTCAAGGAACACCTGGCGATTGGTGATTACTACGCCGAAGGGCAGACCGTCCCTGGCCAATGGATCGGCCAGGGCGCGGCGGATTTGGGCTTGTCCGGCGTGACGACCACCGATGAATTTGTCCGGCTCTGCGATAATCTTCACCCGCAAACCGGCGAACGGTTGACGCTCCGGCAAAAAACCACGCGGATTGAAAGGGGGACCGACGGCAAGGAACATGAGACGGCCAATCGCCGGGTGTTTTACGACTTCACCTTTTCACCGCCCAAATCCGTTTCCATCGCCGCGCTGGTCGGCAACGATGCGCGGATTGTCGAGGCGCATGAGCTGGCCGTGACGCTGGCCATGCACCAGTTGCAAAGCTTCGCGGCAACGCGCGTGCGGAAAAACGATGAATGCACAGACCGGCTTACGGGCAATCTCGTGGCCGCCATGTTCCGGCATGACACCTCCCGCGCTTTAGATCCGCATTTGCACACGCATTGCATCGTGTTCAACGCCACCTTTGACGCGGTGGAAAAGCAATGGAAGGCGTTGCAGAACCATGAAATGTTCGCCGCGCAAAAGTTTGTCGAGAATGTTTATTACCATGAACTCACGCGCAAACTGGCGAAGTGCGGTTATCAGATTGAAAACAAGTCGCGCGGCGATTTTGAAATCAAAGGCGTCGCGCCGGAACTGATTGAAAAGTTTTCCAAGCGGCATCGGGAGATTGACCGGCAAACCAAGGAACTGCTGGCGCGTGAACCGGAAAAGGCGGGCGACAACCTGGCGGCGATCCGGGAAAACATCGCGCACAAGGATCGGCCCCGGAAAATCCGGGACATCGGTTTGCAAAAACTCCAAACGCTGTGGGACGGGCAAATGACGGCGGGCGAAAAGGCTTCGCTGGATGGCCTGACGGCGAAGCCGTCCCTTGCACCCGTTGCCGGCGACAAGATTTGCGAGCAGGCCGTGACGTGGGCGGAACAGCATTTGTTTGAGCGTCGTTCCATCCTCCATGAGCATGAACTGTGGCGGCACGCGCTCGAACGTGCCAGAGGGCAGGACGTTTCGTTGGCGGACATTCAGGCCGTCACGCAAAAGCGGGGCTACCTGCGCTTTGACCAGCATCCGGGCAAAGTCACCACGCAGGAGCATATCGAGCGCGAAATGGAAATTGTCCACATCGCCAGAAGGGGCTTTGGCGATTGTCATCCGCTGGTCTGGCAGCCAAAGCCGTTCAATGCCAAACTGGATGCGGAACAACGCGCAGCCCTGGCTGCGCTGGTCGCCAATATCAACCTCGTCTCGGTGTTTCGCGGTGGGGCTGGCACGGGGAAAAGTTTCGTGCTGCGCGAGCTGGTGGAACAAATCCGCGACATCGGGCGTAGTGTGGTCGTCCTGGCACCGCAACGCCAGCAAGTGCTGGACATGGAGCGGGACGGTTTCCCGTCGCCGCTCACGGTCGCCAGCTTCCTGCAAAGGAAGGAACTCAACGCGGGAACGGTGGTGATAGTGGATGAGGCCGGCCAGATCGGGAGCAAGCCGATGTTGGAACTGCTCCGGCTGGTTTCTGAACGCCATGCGCGGCTGATTTTGTCGGGTGACACACGCCAGCATGGAGCGGTCGAGGCGGGGGACGCGCTGCGGGCGATTGAAAAACATTCGGGCATCCAGCCGGTGGAATTGACCAACATCCGCCGCCAGAATCCCGCCTTGGCGAAGTCCATCGCGGAGCGCAAGCAGATCAAGGAATACCGGCAGGCGGTCGAGGAAGCGTGTGACGGCAAGTTCACTGAATCGTTTGAACGGCTGGACAAGCTGAAAACGATTGAATCATGCACGCTGGCGGACAAGCATGAAAAGCTGACGGCGCGTTATCTGGAACTGGTCAAAGATCATCAATCCATCGTGGTCGTCTCGCAAAGCTGGAATGAGATTCACCGGGTCAATGATGCGATTCGCGCCGCGCTCAAGCAGGACAAATTGATCAGTGAAGCGGAAACCACGGTCACGGCATTTCAGCCGGTGGATTTGACGGAAGCGCAAAAGCGCGATGCCCGCTCTTATGATGCCAACACCGTGCTGGTGTTCAATCGTGACGTGCGCGGGTTCAAGGCCGGTGAATCGGCGCGGTTGAAAATGATTACCGACACGCATTTGCTGGTGGAAACAGATACACGCATCGTTCCCGTTTCGTTCAAGCAGTTGGACAAGCTGACGGCCTGCCAGCGCAAGGAACTGGCTTTGGCCGCTGGTGACAAACTGCAACTCAAGGCGAATGGCCGCAGCGTGGAAAATCGCAAGCTGGTCAATGGCGAACTGGTCACGGTCAAAGCTGTCGAGCCGGACGGCCGCATTGCGCTGGCGGATGGCCGGGTCTTGGATAAATACTTTCGGCAGTTCGTCCGGGGCTACGCCATCACGTCCTACGCTTCACAGGGCAAGTCGGTGGATCATGTTTTATTTTCGGATTCGGCGGCGAAGGCCGCGACGAACCAACAGCAATGGTATGTCACCATTTCGCGCGGCAAAAAAGGGATTCACATTTTCACCACGGACAAGGAGCAGTTGCGCGAGAACATCACGCGCAGCGGGGAGCGCCCCTCGGTGGTGGACATGGTGCCGGCCTGGGTCACCAACCGGCTCACCTATCGGTTGAATTATCAACGATATGGCAGGCAGGCGGCGGACATCATGGCGCGGGCAAGCCGGAACCGGCATTCCGAGTTCTTGCGCCAACGACAAATGAACCAGGCGCAGCCCGCGCCTGCCGTGAAACAATCTCGTGGCATTGGCGTTTGAACTGGCGCGCTTAACCACGCCCATGAACGCGCCCGAATTCTGTTTGCCCCTAAGCCACGGCTTGCGCCGCAACGTCCGCCTGAATCTTTGGCAGCGTGAGGACGGATTCTTTTTGCCGTGCTTCATATTCATCCAGCGAAGGGCAAACCGCTACACCGCCACTCGCATAGGCTTGGTGAACCGCGCGCGAATCATGTCCCAGGGCATTTTGCGCCCAGCGTTGCGGATAGCCGCAAGCCCGCGCCCGCTGCGCCCAAGCATAGCGATAGGAATGAAGCGAGACGCCTTTGAGGCTCAATATGCGACAGCGGCGGCAAAATTCGGCGGATCGCGCCGCATTGGTATTTTTGGCAATGGCTGGAAACAACAACCCTTCCGACGGCAGGATGCGGAGCAATTCCTCAAGGCGTTTGCCAATTTGCAAATGCGACCACTCGCCGGTTTTCTTTCGCTGATACGAAAGAATACGCCGCGGCCAGTCGGCGTATTCGGCGCGCAACAATGCGCCGTCGGTCTGTGCCGCGCCTGTTTCCCAAAGAATTTCGTAATACAAACGCCGTTCGTCGTTTTTCTCGGCGGTAATGATCCGGTCGTGTTCTTCCCGCGTGATGGCGCGTTTCGGTTTGGCCTCCACGGTCGGCCACAATTTCGGCGGCAGAATCGGCCACGGCAACCAGCCCAGGCCGACGGCGAGATTATGCAAACCGCGCACGAACGAATTGGTCATGACGCCGCCGCTTTTCAGAATTTTCAACAGGTCGTCAGCAGTGGTCTCGATCAGCTTCATGTTTCGCAGCAAATTTTGCGGCTTGCGATTGGCAACGCGACGGTGATGTTCCTGCGTCTCCTGTTTGCCCCGACTGCAATACTCGTTCATCACGTCCTGCCAGGTGCGTGCCAGCAACTTGGGGTCTTGGGATGTGAGATAGGCTTTCGCCAATGACATCCCAATGATGGGACGCGCGGCAGTCATGTTGCGCGTGGTGCGGATTTGTTCGGCTTCCTGTTTGCTGCGGGTCAGCAGACTTTCCCGCACGCCGGTTTCGGAGTCGTGGATGTAATAAATCCCGCCCCGCCGATAGAGCCAGTATCGTTGTTTTCTCATGTTGCCTTTCGTTCTTTGTAACGATAGGCGATGCGAGCGGAATCCCGTTTGCGGGTAGTGGGAGCGTTAAAGGCGATTAACCCGAATTGTAGCGGAGTCGCCGTTTCTCACACAGTTTCTCACACACTTTGGGGTTTTTGAACTCTTGCGAAGGCGCAACCTGCTGATTATCAGCAGGCCGAAAGATGGCTCCAGAGGAAGGACTCGAACCTTCAACCACACGATTAACAGTCGCGTGCTCTACCATTGAGCTACTCTGGAACGCAAACGGACGCGTAATCTACAAACCGCCGCCTTCCGCGTCAAACCGATTCATCGCGAAATTTGGCAGTGCGGACAGAAAAATGTGCTCCGCGCCGCCTGCACAATTCGCCGGATCGGACGACCACAGTTCACGCAAGGTTTTCCGGCGCGGTCATAAACCCGCAGCCGTTCGTCGTAATAATCCGGCGTGCCAGCCTCGCTGCCAAAATAAAACAGCCCGTCCGTTTTGACGCCCGTGAAATTCAGCGGCACCGTGCTACCGCCGTCAATCGCCCTGGCCAGCACGTTCCGAATCCCCTGCCAGAGTTTTTTCACCTGTGCAGGGGTCAACCGGTTCGCCGGCAGTTCGGGCGAAATCCGGGAGCGAAACAACGCCTCGCTCGCGTAAATATTTCCCACGCCGGCGACCAGGGATTGGTCCAATAATTTGATTTTGACGGCCTGCCGCGAGCGTTTCAACTCTTCACCAAAGTTCTGCGGCTGAAAATCAGCACTTAAAGGTTCCGGCCCCAGTCTGGCCACC
>Ga0247670_1000076_pt1 | contig 31934 bp, 32 predicted proteins | sample CNK11_metaG_FD_183042 | JGI IMG/M metagenome (GOLD analysis project Ga0247670, IMG submission 183042) | Soil microbial communities from Purdue University Martell Research Forest, Indiana, United States - CNK11 | ecosystem: Environmental > Terrestrial > Soil > Temperate forest > Bulk soil...
TGACCGGATCTGGAGCGAACTACGTGTTTTGGGATTATCTGGATCCAACTGCAAAACTTCACGCCATCATGGCCGATGTCGCCCAGCAGCTCATCTCGCCGGTGCAGATCAGCCAGCTTGCCGTGCTTAACGGCAGCAATCGGCTGGATACGGTGAATATACCAATAGGCCTGAATGGCTTCGTCGAGGGGATTCTAGTGACGAATCAGGCACAACCAGACTGGTCAATCGTGCAAAATTTCACCAGCACCAAAACGGCGCAATCAATCTTTGTAAACGCGGCACCACTCCCAACTTCTCCCCCCGACCCTATTGGTTTAGGTGGCTCTGGCGGTTCGGGTGGTCCGGGCGATCCGGGCGGCGGAACTGGGACGAACAATGTCCCGCTCAACTCGGCAGCACAACTATACCGGCTTCGTTTCCCTTACGCTTGGAACTGGCCCTGATTGCTTGAGGATGCTGGATGCTGCTCCGTATTAATGACGTCGCCTCAGCAGCATGCCTTCCTGCTTTCAACTGACAGGCCACCTTTACTTTGCCGCAACATGCGCTAAACTGCGCGTGTGAAAAACTTGTGCCAATTCACCGCGGTGATCCTGTTTTTCGGAGCCGTCCTTTTCCCGGCACATGCCGACTACTCGTCACTTTATATTTTTGGCGACGCCCTTTCCACCACCACCAACAATCAGGCCGGCGGGTCACAATACTACGGCAAGCGCTATTCCAACGGCCGGGTCTGGGTCGAGGTGCTCGCGCAGCGACAGGGAATAACCTACGAGCCCAATAAAAACAATTCATACTATGATCACAACAGCGCCACCCTGAGGACACAAATCAATAGTCTCCCGGCGGCGAATTACTCGAATGACCTGTTCATCGTCTGGGTCTGCAATGCAGACACCTTCGATTCGGCCAGCGATTACACAACAGGGACATCCAATGCTATTTTTGGCCAATGGCAGGCGGCCAACAATTTGTCGCAAGCCAATCATTTGAACATTATCACCAATCTTTATGCCAAAGGGGTCCGCAACCTGATCCTGCCGAATGCCGTGGATATTTCCAAAGTTCCTGGGTTTAATGGCAGTTCCGACCCTACTTACAGTCCCTTTGTAGGCGTTATGCACGCTGGGTGCATTGATTTCAACCTCAAATTTTCCAACACCGTCAACCAGGCAAAGGCCTTGCGTCCAGGTCTTAATATCTATTCCCCGGACTTTTTTACCCTGCTCAACAATGTGCTGACGAATGCCGCATATTATGGGTTGAGCAATTACACCGAGAATGGGTTGAGCGTTGCCGCCAGAGATTCTACCGCGGGCCTTGCCGCCACCAATGGCTATGGCGCGAATTTTGTTTATTGGGATTATCTGAATCCCACCGCAAAATTTCACGCCGTAATCGCCGATGAAGCACAAAAACTTCTCCCCCAGGAAGCGCAAATCACCAACATTACCCCGGCTCCCGGCGGCTGTCAGTTGCAAGTGAAGAATTGGCCAGGAGGCTTGAATGGCTTTGTGGAAGGAGTCACGAACCTGGCACTCGCGAACTGGACGACGAATTTGGCTGGCTTCACCAGCACCAACACAACACCATCGATCTTTGTGCCCGCATCCAGTCCGCAGTGGTTTTACCGGCTGCGCATCCCCTACTACCCCTACGCCTGGTCGTGGCCATGATGGAGTGGAGCGCGGCGTTCACGCCGCTTCAACAACTGCTTGCCCGAAGCTTCACGAAAATCAGCAGTGTCATTTCTGGTGAAGCGGGCTGAAGCCCGCGCGCCTGGGAGCTTACGCCACCGAAACCGCCGCCGCCGGCATCACCTTGCCCAAGGTTTCATAGCCCCAGCGCAACATCCGCTCGGTCGTTTCCCAGCCGATGCAGGAGTCAGTGATGGACACGCCGTATTTCAAGTCCGCCGCGTTTTTCAGGATGGGCTGATTGCCTTCGTGCAGGTGGCTTTCCACCATCATGCCGATGAGCGACTTCGTGCCTTCGACGCGTTGCTGGATCACGCTGCGCCAGACGTCCTCCTGCTTGGCGAATTTCTTTTCGGAATTCGCGTGGCTGCAATCCACCATCAGCACCGCCGGCAGTTTTTCGGAGATCAACTGTGCCTCCGCCGCGCGGATGCTCTCCGCGTCGTAATTCGTCTTCGCCCGCCCGCCGCGCAACACAACGTGTGCGTGCGGATTGCCCGACGTGCGCACGATGGCCGTCGCGCCGTCCTGGTCAATGCCCAGAAAACTGTGCGGATGCCGCGTCGCGCCCATCGCGTCAATGGCGATCTGCAAACTGCCGTCCGTGCCGTTCTTCAGGCCGACGGGCATGGACAGGCCGCTCGCCATCTCGCGGTGCGTCTGCGACTCCGTGGTGCGTGCGCCGATGGCCGCCCACGTGACCAGGTCGGCGATGTATTGCGGCACGATCGGGTCGAGAAATTCCGTGGCCGCCGGCAAACCCATGCCCGTGATTTCGAGCAACAGCCCCCGCGCGATCTTCAATCCCGTCTCGATGTCCTGCGAACCGTCGAGATGCGGATCGTTGATCAACCCCTTCCAGCCGATGGTGGTGCGCGGCTTCTCAAAATAAACGCGCATCACGATTTCCATGCGGTCGGCAAATTCCTTGCGCAGCACGTTCAGCCTGGTCGCATATTCCAGGGCGCTTTTTTCGTCGTGGATCGAGCACGGCCCGATGACGACCAACAGGCGCGGGTCTTCCTGCCGCAAAATGCGGATGACCCGTTCGCGGCTGCGGGCGACGGTGGCGTTCGCGGCTTCAGTCGTCGGTGCCAGCGCCTTCAGGGCGTTGGGCGTCGAGAGCCGGACAATTTCTTTAACGTGTAAATCCTGCGTCCGATACATGCGGACAGTATAGCGTAACCGGGCGGCGCGGAAAGTCCGAAACGGCACAAGTATCGGCGGGAAGCACTTCCTTTCCCCAAACAGGAAAAAACCCGCCTCCGGCAAGGAGGCGGGCGGTTGAGCGAAATGTTGAATTACTTGACCAGCCGGAAGAATCCGTTGGTGCTGACGTTCACCCAGTTGGTCGAGTTCAAGTCGGGATTGAACTGGAGCTGGTAGCCGGGGAACCCGATGGTTGGCCAGGAAACTTGAACGTAACCGTTCGTATCCGGCGCGGAGATGGTCAGCGACGGCGGGTAGCTCAAAGTGAAGCTGCCCGCGGCGGAAACGGAGCCGTAATCGGGCGTCACCGTCCAGGTATAATCGCCATTGGCCAGGTCGCCCGGCAAGCTCACGCTGGTGCCGGCGACCGTGAACGTCTGGGAGTAACTTCCAGAAACCACGTTGACGTAATAGACCGCGGCGCCCGGGACCGATGTCCAGTTCAAGACCGCAGCGCCGCTGCTGATGCTCGCGCCATTGGTGGGGTTGGTGAGTGCGGCGCTGGGGGACGCAATCGTGACGCGGAAGGCGAGAATGCGCGTGTCATTTTCGCTATAGGCCGAATCCAGCGGCGCGGGAATCCGGCTGGCCGGATAACCGTTGAAGCCATTGTAACTCACGATGGTTCCATCCGGGCTGCGCATCTGTCCGCCGGAGGTGACGAAGTCATTGTCGTTGCCGACAAAGAGGAAATAATCGTCCGGGTTCGCGGGGTCTTTGACGGAAACGAGCGCCATGCCTTCCCACTTCTCGCCCATCGTAAGCTTGGTGACTTGATTGGTGCCGGAATCCCATGTGACATTGAATTTGGCAAGCTGGTTGGTGTTCAGCAGGTTCACGGCTTCCACCCAGTTCAACGGAGTGACGGACGCATCGAGCACGCCTGACGCCGTGGTGATTTTCCCGCCCTCCGCATTTCTCACCGCGTCACCGGCCAGATTCAACGGAGCGCCAAGCGTCATATCCACCAGTAGAATGGATTTATAGACGTTGGGATTGGTGACTGCGTTGCCGAGGCCGTTGCCATCGCGCGACAGCACGAGAAAACGATAATTGTCGAGCGCGACGATCTCGCTTTGCGCGCAGGTTTTGTCAACGGCACTGCCGCTGCCATTGCCGCGGTAGGTAGGCAACTGAAGCGCGTATTCGGCGAGCGGGGTGGAGTTCGTGGGATTCGTGCCCACGTCATAGACGAGCAAGCGCGTATTCAAGGCTCTTTGATTGTTGGCGGTGTCGCTGTCTTGCACGCAGGCGGACTGCTGCAATGCCAGCAGGCGCGTGCCGTCCGGGCTTAACGAAACGCCCTCGAAACCCTGGTTGTTGCGGCGGCCATTCAACGGCGTGATGGCGGAACTGTAATTCAAAACATTCGTGGGCGAGTGCGGCTGCATGGCGGGTGGCGGCACGATGGCGCCGGTGATTTGTTTCGCCGGGTTGAAGTAATAGATGTTCTCGCCGTATTCATCGCCGACATAGCCGGAGCCGTCGGATTTGATGATGAGCGCCTCGGAATCGAGCGGCAGCTTGTTGATGCCGGTGTAAGTCGTGTTGGTCGTCGAGCTGGGTGATTGAAAGCCGGTGTAAGTCGTCACATACGGCATCTTCTGGCCAAACAGCGTCGTGGAATTCGCGCCGGGATCGAGGCCGGTCGTAAACGAATTTGAACCCGTGTTCGGATCAAAGTAAGTGAACCGCACCCCGCCAATCGGGCCGAAGGTCAACTGGTTCGTTTGCGCGTTGAGCTTTTCCAAATCCGTCGTGCCGCCGATGTTGGTCGAACCGTAATAGGGCTTGAACGTGAAACCGACCTGGTTGATGCGCGCCGCGTAATCCGCATAAAAATTACCGATGTTGTAGCCGCGATCCGGCAGCACATTGAGCGTGCCGCTGTAAGAGCCGTCGCCATTGGTCGTCCAGCCGGTGATCTGCATGCTGGAACAGGAGCCGAAAGATTCCCCGAAGCTGTCCAGCGCCGACGCCGAGATGTGCCCGATGCCGACCAGTCCGTGATTGATGAATGTGGTCGGGCCGAGCACGTTGGTGACAGCGCCGGGAGTGTTGAGGAGGTGCGGCGTGGTGAATTGCGCCCAAGCCGCCACCGGGGCGGCGAGCAGCGCGGCAAACACGGGAGTTTTTTTCAAGCGGGATGGTTTCATGGAATTGTTGGGTTGAGGGTTGAATTGAAAACAAAAAATCTTGCCAGCTTGTTTCGGTCGCATGCCATGCTAGAAGCCTTGAGCGACAATCAAATGCCAGACAAGTTACGATTGCGCAATTTGTGGGACATTGGCAGGCATGGGAGAATCCGCCGGTTGCTTTGGGTCGGGTTTCAACACGACGTGGAAAAAACTCGCAGAGTTGGACAGGCCGCAGTTTTATTTGTATGGTGTCGCGCGCAGGAGATCTATGAACAAGGAAAAATTGAACACCGGCCAGAAAGCGTTGCAGATCAATCTCGACGCCACGAAGTATGGCACATTCGCGGAGATCGGCGCGGGCCAGGAAGTCGCCCGCTGGTTTTTTCACGTCGGCAAGGCGTCCGGCACCGTGGCCAAGACCATCTCCGCCTACGACATGGCGGTCAGTGACGCGATTTACGGAACCGCCGAACGCTATGTGAGCCGCAAACGTCTCCAGGCGATGCTGGATCTGGAATTTGGCCTGCTCCTCCAGCGCCTCGACAAGACGCGCGGCGACAAATGCACCTTCTTCACCTTTGCCAACACCGTCGCCACCAAGCAGGGTCCCCGGCCCGGCGTTGAGGAAGGCCAGGGCTGGCTCGGCATCAAATTCCAGGTTCATCCGCACGGCGATCCGTCCACCATCATCATCCATGCGCGGCTGCTCGATTGGGAAACGCCCCGCCAGCAGGAAGCCGTCGGCATCCTCGGCGTCAACCTCATCCACGGCGCATTCTATCAGTCCACCGATCCGACCAGTTTGATCGGCATGCTGCTCGACGGCCTCACCAGCCAGCGCGTCGAAGTGGACATGATCAAATTTTCCGGCCCCGCCTTCACCGGCGTGGACAACCGGCTCATGGCCCTGCAACTCGTCGAGCAATGGCTGACCGAAGCCGCCATGTTCACCGCCAACGGCGAGACCATCATTCCCAGCGAACTGCTCTACAAAAAGCCCGTCCTGCTCGAGCGGGGCAGTTTCCGTCCGCTCACCAATCCCATGCTCGACATGCTGGAGCGCGCGCAGGAATTGTTCTTGCAGGAAAAATCGCTGCAAGGTGAACCGCCGGTCGTCATGTTTGAGATGACGCTGCGGCAATTGCAGGTCGGCGACTCCATCGATCACCGCGATTTTCTCGACCGCGTGGATACGCTTGGCGCACTGGGTAAACCGGTGTTGATCTCAAATTTCCTCCGCTACCATCGCCTCGTCAGCTACCTCTCGCGCCAGACGCAGAAACCCATCGGCCTGCCCATCGGCCTCGTGCGCCTGCGCGATGTGTTTGATGAAAAGTTTTATACCGACCTGCCTGGCGGCCTCATGGAATCGCTCGGCCAACTCTTCAAGAACGGGGCGAAACTCTACGTCTATCCTTCGCTTGACAAGAAGACCGGGAAACTCTTCACCGTGGAAAACCTGGAAGTCCCGCCGCACCTGCGCCATCTCTACGCCCATCTCGTGGAAAATAAATTCATCGAGAACATCGCCAGCTACAACGCGGACGCCTTGAAGATATATTCCAGCGAAGTCCTGGCCAAGATCCATGCCGGCGACGAAGCCTTGAGCAAGCTGATCCCGCCGCCCATTTTTGAAGTCCTCAAAGCCAAGCAACTTTTCGGCTGGGGGCAGAAGGCGTCAACGGTGACGGCGTGAAGTCATGTTTTAAGTTTATGGAATAGCCTTAAATTTCTGCGCAAAACTGTCTGCGTTGAAAATCTCTCCATTCACCTGAACCAACGAGAGCTTATCGAGATTCCATGTAAGTTCATCTGTGGTCATTTTCTGCAATATTTGATCATCCCCGTACTTGCCATCCATAACAGCATGTCCATACACGGTTGCGCTGCGGACAACAAGCGACACTTTTTCTCCTTCTCGCTTCGTCGTCACCGACTTTGCACTCACACAGGTCAGTTTGAGATTGATGTACTCTGACCGCTGTTTCTCAAAGTCCTGCCTTTTTGAATCCGCCTCGGGCAGAATGAGGGTAATAGCGCCAGGCTGGTTGGTTGAGTAGATGATGATGACTGAGGGAATTGGAGCCATTTTATTTTGCGCCATGGCACTGGCCATCACCACGAAATAGATGAGTGCGGTAACAAACTTCATGCGTTTGACGCTAAACTCTCATTTTAACCGCGTCCAGTTTGATTTTTCAAATCGTCGCCCGCGCGCACAAAAATTGTCGCTTCCTAGAATCCAGCCCGGTGCTAGGTTTTGGCCATGACAAAGTTTGCGCAAGTTCTGGATTCCGCCGATGGTCTGGCCATTGAGGAACAGGAATCACTCGTGGAGGTTCTCCAGCACCGGCTCGCGGAGCATCGCCGCGCGGAACTCGTCGAAGCTGTGAAATCGGCGCGGCGCGAATTCAAAGAAGGTCATCTCCGTCCGGCCACGCCCGCTCAAATTTTTAAACGCATTCTCAGGCATTACAGCCTCGCATCACCGCCCGCGCTTTCATCGTAACTTCCAGTCCGCAATATTGCTTAATCCCAAATGGATTGTGTCCTTCAGCCCAAGGTTGCGAGGAACGAGCTACCTTGGGAACGCCACGCCCGTAAGAGCAACCCCAACGGGGTTGTGACCTGCGACGTCCCCAATGCCGCAACCCCGTTGGGGTGTGATTTTCTCCCAACGATTACCCAGGGTGGCTCGTTCCTCGCGACCCTGGGCTTTGAGTCGGAATCCCGTTGGGATTCCCAGCCGGCATGTTCGCCTCCGGGAAACTGGGATCCGTATTCCTTCAAGAATTCACCCAAGATTGAATTGCAATTGGTGCGGTCAAATACAAAGATAAATCCATGAACTTGGTTTGGTTTATTCTCATCGGACTCGCCGCGGGTTTTCTCGCTGGCAAAGTGATGAAGGGCCACGGCTTCGGATTGCTGGGCAATCTCATCGTCGGCGTCGTCGGCGCGTTGCTCGGTGGATTTCTGCTGGGCCTGCTTGGCATCTACACCGCCGGGGTGATCGGCAACCTGATCTCCGCCTTCATCGGCGCCGTGGTGCTGCTGTTGCTTATCAGTTTCATCAAACGCAAGGGCGGCTGATTAAAAACGTTATGCGAAGAATCATCGGCATCATCAGCCTCGTCATCGGCGTGCTGTTGCTCGTGTGGGGGCACGACATCACGCAGTCGGTGAATTCGCAGGTCAAGCAGCTCTTCACCGGCGCGCCGACGGATCGCGCCACGTATTATTACATCGCCGGCACGGCCTTGGGGCTGTTCGGCCTGTTCCAGATCTTCTGGCCGAAAAAATTTAACTGATTTTCCCGTAAAGACCCGCCAAACTCCCGACCGCCATGAGCACTACGCATCTCGACGTCAAAAAAACCTACAAGCTCTACATCGGCGGAAAATTTCCGCGCAGCGAGAGCGGACGTTATCTGCCCGCGCAATCTCCGGCGGGCGAGCACCTGGACAACTTCGCCCACGCCTCGCGCAAGGATTTCCGTGACGCCGTCGTCGCCGCGCGCGCCGCGACCGGCGGCTGGAGCAAGGCCAGCGCCTACAATCGCGGTCAGGTTCTCTATCGCGCCGCCGAGATGCTGCAAAACCGCGCGGGCGAACTCGTCAATGAAATCGCCCGCTCCACCGGCGTCAACGCCGCCAAGGCCAAACGCGAAGTCACCGCCGCGATCGACCGGCTCGTGCATTACGCGGGCTGGACGGATAAATACTCACAGGTGTTCGGCAGCGTGAATCCGGTGGCGTCCTCGCATTTCAATTTCACCACGCCCGAACCGACCGGCGTGGTCGTGGTGCTTGCGCCGGACGAACCAGCATTGCTCGCGCTGGTCTCGCTGGTCGCGCCAGTGATCCTGAGCGGCAATGCGGCGATTGTGATTCCGTCCGAAAAATTTCCACTCCCCGCCGCAACGTTCGCTGAGATTCTTGCCACGAGCGACCTGCCCGGCGGCGTGGTGAACATCCTGACCGGCAAACGCGCCGAACTCATCCCGCACATCGCCGGCCACATGGACGTGAACGCGATCGTGGACGGCGCTGGCAATCCTGAAATAAGCACGGCGTTGCAAGCGGGCGTGGCCATCAATCTCAAGCGCTACGCGAAGCATGAACTGGCCGCCGCCGACTGGTTCACCGCAAAAGTGGAAGACCCGTATTGGATTCTCGACACCGTGGAATTCAAAACCGCCTGGCATCCCATCGGCCTGTAGCGGCGTCTCGGCAGAGCGCCGCTAAAATAATTGAAAGAATGCGGCGCTCTACCGAGACGCCGCCACGTCACAGCTTCACCCATTTGCCTTTGGCTGAAGATTCCTCCACGGCCGTCAGCACGCGCTGATTTTTCAGGCCGTCCTCAAATGTCGGCTGCACCGGCTTGCCCTCGACGCAGGCATTCACAAAGTCGGCAATGGCGTGGATGAACGTGTGCTCATAGCCGATGCCGTGTCCCGGCGGCCACCAATTCGAAACGTAGGGCTGGATGTTGTCGCGTTGCGTCACCAGAATATCCCGGAAGCCCTGCCGGTCTTTCGGATCATCGCCGTTGTAATATTGCAGCCGGTTCATGTCCTCGAAATCAAAGTAGAGCGAACCTTTGCTGCCGTTGATCTCAATCGTGATCTGATTTCTCCGACCCAGCGCATACTTCGTCACTTCGAGATTCGCCAGCACGCCATTTTCCATCCGGCCGATGAACACCGCCGAATCCGGCGCGGTCACCTTCCCCATCTTGCGAACGCCCTTCGCCAGCGACGCGGCAATTGGACGTTCGGGCACGAACGTATTCACCAGTCCGCAAACTTCCGTGAATTCGCCGACGAGATAACGCGTCAGGTCAATGATGTGCGAATTGATGTCGCTGTGGACGCCGCTGCCGCTCGTCTCCTTTTGCAAACGCCAGTCCAGCGGAAATTCCACGTCGGCCAGCCGGTCCTGGGCGTAGCGGGCGCGGAAATGAAAAATCCGCCCCAGCGCGCCTTCGGCCAGCATCCGCTTCGCCAGCGCGATGGCGGGAATGCGCCGGTAATTGTGGCAGACCATGTGGACGACCTTGGCCTTTTTGACGGCAGCGAACATGGCCTCGCATTGCTTGAGATCCAACCCGAGCGGCTTTTCGCACAGGACATGCTTGCCGTTTTGCGCGGCGGCGATGGCCATTTCCGCATGTGCAAACGTCGGGGTGCCGATGTCCACGATGTCAATCAGCGGCGACTCGACAATCTCCCGCCAGTCCGTCGTGGCATGCTCCCAGCCAAGTTGCGCCCGTGCCGCCTGCACGCCCGCCGCCTCGCGTCCGCAGATGGTATGCATCTCGACCTTGGCCTTGAGATTGAAAAATCGCGGCGCTTGCCGCCAAGCGTTCGAGTGGGCCCGGCCCATGAAACGGTAGCCGATCAATCCGACGCGCAAAGTCTTGGTCATATAAATAAAGAGGTCACATGGTTTGCCACTTGAACGGAACGCCGGGCACCGCCCCGGCCAGTTTATGTTTCCTTCGAGCCGAGGCGGTGCTCGGCGCTCCAAATCATACCGCCACAAAAGTAGGGGTTGGAAATGGTTACGCCCGCCTTTATAGTGAGCCGCACTCATCAAGTCAAATATGCCTTTTACCACTGCTGAAATTGCGAAACATCTTTCGGGCGAAGTTCTCGGCGATCGCGACGCCGTTCTGACCAGCTTTGCCACTGCCGATCAGGCCAAGTTAGGCGACCTCACCTTCGCGGAAAACGAGGAATTTTTCGCCCGCGCCGAGGCCAGCGCCGCCACCGCCATCATCGCCGACCAGCGTTTCAACTCGGAGAAGAAGATTCTCATCCGCGTGCCGAACGCCCGCATCGCCTTTGCCAAGGCGCTCACGCTGTTCTTCCCCGAACCCGTGCGGCCCGCCGGCATCCATCCACTGTCGGTCGTCGCGGCCAGCGCCCAGGTGGACCCGACCGCGCACATCGGCCCGCATTGCACCGTGGGCGAACGCGTGAAGATCGGCGCGCGCTGCGTGTTGCAGGCGGGAAATTCTATCGGCAACGATGCCACGCTCGCGGACGACGTGAATTTATTTCCAAACGTCACGATTTATCCGCGCACCGAGATCGGCCGGCGCGTCCGCATCCATGCCGGCACGACCATCGGTTCGGACGGTTACGGCTATGTGCTGGACGGCGGCTTTCATCGCAAGGTGCCGCAGATCGGCAACGTCATCATCCGCGACGACGTGGAGATCGGCGCGAACGTGACGATTGACCGCGGCGCACTCGGCCCGACGATCATCGGCAAAGGCACCAAGATTGATAACCTCGTGCAGATCGCGCACAACGTGGAGATTGGCGAACATTGCCTCATCATCGCGCAGGTCGGCATCGCGGGCAGTTCCAAGCTGGGCAACTACGTCGTGCTCGCGGGCCAGGCCGGCATCGGCGGCCATCTGAAGATCGGCCATCAAGCCACCGTCGGCGCACAATCCGGCGTGATGACGGACATCCCCGACAAAACCACCTGGCTGGGTTCCCCTGCGCAACCGGATCGGGAAATGAAACGCATGTTCATCGCCATGCAGCGGCTGCCGGATTTGCTGAAGAAGATTGCCGAATGGGAAAGAAAGCTCGGCGGAAAAATTGAGTGAAGCCGCCATTGCCGGTGCGTTTCTGATAGGAACCTCCATTTCAAGCGCGGGCTGGACTGGACTCAAAAATTAGACAAAATGAAACCCAAGACAATTCCTAGTTTGTGCCTTAATATCAACTTAACAGGAAACTTTTCCTGCTAATTAATTAGTTAGGTGTCTCGTGCTTTGATGTGAATACACGCATCCAAAACCGGAAGACTGCCAGCATTTTGGGCTGGTTTGCCTGCACTGTTGGCAGCCTTGCATTGCTGTCACAGGTAATGGTTGCCTATTTATTTACCTCCGTTGGCGCGACTCCCCCAACGGTTCCTTATGCGGCTCGCGCGTTTTCCTTGACCATTGGTGCTTTGGTTGCTGGTGTTCCGTGCGGATGTTACACTTGGTTTTTGGGTCGGAAGAGGCTCGGACTTGTGGGGATTATTTTATGTCTCACATCAGTGGTGACCATATTTTTTGTTCACAGATTTTCCTGATGATCAACATGTCGCCGACACCTAACCACCAAAGGATTGAATTGACCGTAGCGCGCTGAGGGTGTGGCCTTGTGTGAGGGGTGAACGCGCGGAGCGTCAATTCAATCCGTTGTTGAACCAGCCCACGAAAAATTTGAAGTCTGCTCTCCTGCCTTTTGCTTTTCCTGCCGTTCCCTGACTCTATCCAGAACTATCCACTATTACCACCCGCATTCCGCGCCAAGCTCGTAGTCTATCCCCCAGACTATCCGTTTCCACTCCATTTTCAGCCCGCAAACCAGAGCGAGTATCCTGTAAACCACTCTTTTGCGGTGGCGCGACTATGCTCCTCCGTCAGCGCGCCGCGTGTTCCATTGGTCCGCGCACATTTTCCCTCAACTCTCAACTCTCGACCCTCAACCATCCCGCGGTCGGCGCCCGCGGCAGCGTCCCGATCAGCAGCATGGTCTTGCCGCAGCACGGACATTTCGGAGGTTGAGAGTTGAGGGCTGAGAGTTGAGCGGTGGGCATCCGCCAGTCCAGCAAGGCCAGGATGCGTTCCCACTTCGCCTTGGCCGCCGCGCCGCGCCAGCCGTAGTGGCGCACCCGTTGAAAGCCTTTGGGCAGGACGTGTTGCACGAACCGCCGGACGAACTCCTCGCCGCTCACGGTGGCGCGGTGTTGTTCCCCGCCGTTGGCTCGGTAACGGAAGGTCACGCTCTGCGCGTCCCAGCGGTCAATCTGGCTTTCGTGCAACGGCGGACGGCACAGATACGCCGCGAGGTATTTGAGGGCGGCTTCGCCGGAGCCGACTGGTTGCACGTCGGCCACCCATTTCATCCACCACACTTTGGCGGGCACGCGCTGGAACAACTCCGGCTCCTCCCGTTCCAGCCAGGCCTTCAACCGGCCTTTGAAGCGCGCCGCCAGCTTGGCCTGTGGCACAAGGAACTCTGCATCCTTCACCCGCACCCAGCGCAGGCGATTGGGGGTGAGGCCGCCGCCGGGCACCAGCAGATGCACATGCGGATGGTAACGCAGGTCGCGCGTCCAGGTTTGCAGCAGGGCCGTGATCCCGAGTTCCGCGCCGAGATGTTTGGGATCGGCGGCGAGGTCTTGCAAAGCCCCGGCACTCTCCTTCAACAACGCGCCATACCACGGCTTCATCGCGGCGCGGATGGGTTCGCGTAGTTGCTGCGGCACGGTTCACCCCGTGAGATAGGTATCGGGTGGAACAAAGCCCTCGCACAAGGTGGTAAACGGTGCTGAAAAAACTACTCCTATGGGTCTCCTTATCTCACGGGGTGAATGTCACAAGGAAATACGGCACGGGCAGGAGCCGGGTGCGTTGTTGCGCCAACCATTGGGCCGCGTCGTCCTGGCCGCAACGGGGACAGGCGCGATGGTTGCACGAGTGATACGCCAAATGTTCCCGGCCGCAGGCGCAACGGTAGCGCTGCCCGCCCAGCGCCGGAGTCCGGCACCGCAGGATGGCCCGCACGGCGGCGTGCTGTTCGGCCGGGATCAACCGTCCGAACTTCGCGCGATACGCCGGCCAGTGCGCCGACAAAAGCTCCGCGAGCCTCACGCCACGGCGCGATGCAACACGTCCAGCGCCGTGCGCGTGCGCGCCTCGTTGAGCGGGGTCAGATGCGTGTAGATCACCGTCGTCTCCAGCGAGGCGTGGCCGAGATACTGCGAGATCAGCCGCAGGGACACGCCCTCTTCGAGCAGATGGGTGGCGTAGCAATGCCGCAACGTATGCACGGTGGCTGCGGCCGGAATGCCGCTGGCCGCCCGCGCCAAACGAAACGTGTTTTGCACCGCCGAGACCGAGAGATGCGTGGCCGCGCGTTGCGCCGCGTCCGCGGATTGACTCCGTTCCCGCCAGCTGACGGTCGGCCCCGGAAACAGGAACGTCGGATGCCGGTGGGTTTTCCACCAGACGCGCAACTCGGCCACCATCGCCGGGAGAGCGGCACGAACCGGTCCTTGCCGCCCTTGCCGCAGCGCACGTGCAAACGCGGATGTTCGGTGTGCGTGTCGCGCAGATCGCGCCGCTCAATCCGCACCGCTTCGCCCACGCGCAGCCCGGTGTGGTAGATCAGGCCCAGCACGGCGCGATAACGCGGGAGCTGCACGGCCCTGAGCAGGGTGGCGACCTGTTCGCGAGCGAGCACCAGCGGCAGGGTCTGCGGCGGCGCAATGCGGAGTTCCTCGAACACCGTCCAGGCCAGGCCCAGCTTGAGGTGCTCGCCCCGTGAGATAGACGAGCGCGGGCCGGCTCAGGATTGCGCATCACGACTTATCTCACGGGGCGAGCGGTAGAATGAGCGGAAGGCGCACCGGGCGACCTTCATGGCGGAACCGCCGAACTTCCGGACCTGGCGCAGTTCGAGGTAATAGGCGCGGACCTGATCCTCGGAGAGCGTGGCCGGGTCGCACTGATAATGGTCGCCGAGCCGGCGGACATAACGGACGTATTCTTTCTTGGTGGGCTGCCGGTAATCTTTGAGTTGGACAAAGGCGGCGAATGTTGCGATGGATGGGGTGTTAATCATCAGCGGGCAGCGTGCCGGTGAGTGCCGGTCAGCGCTGCCCGCAAATTTAAAAATCGTCCGCCGCCCAAACCGATGAAATCGTCAGGCCCGTCATGCCTCCGCCAGGTCCGCCGCGCAGCGGCTGGGTTCAACAATTTGCCGGAGCCAAACCCGATTGACGCGTTCCGTCAATCGGTAACGCCCGTTGCGCGCTATGTCAGCGGTTCGGGTTGGCTCAGCTTTTGTCGTTAAACGCTACTTGTATGTCACAGTTACCAAGTCATTCTAGTCGCATTTTTCGATGGCTTAAATTTGTTGGGTGTTTTGGCATCGCTTTCGTAGCTGCTTGGTTTTCATTTCGTAGCGTTGATTTGTATTTGTTTGACCGTTTTCCGCCAGTCGGGCGGAATTGGCCGGGCGGCTGGGCTGAGTTAGTTGGTTGCCTCTTAATTGTCGCAGTGGGGGTTTTGTTTATCAAGTGGCGGCATTATTATTTTGGGTTCGTCATTTTCGGCTTCGGTTCAGGCTGTGCAGCCGTAAGCGGTTGGAGTATTTTTCTTTTGAAGGTTTTGCCATCATGTTAGCGTTTAGTTTCACATTTGTAGTGCGACAAATGAGTTAGCAGCAGGCTTGGTTCGGGAACAAAAACCGCCGTGGCAGAATAGTCCCGCCACGGCGTTGTTATTTTGATCGGGCTTACGACTTGTGGCAGCACTTGGCGCAACCGGCGGCGTCTGTGCAACATTTGGCGCACGTCGCTTTGTCCTTGCAGCAGCTTCCGTCGCAGGCCATGGCCGGCTTGGCGCTTTCCGACTTGCAACAGGTCTTGCAGCCGGTGGTCATCAGGATTCCTGCGGCAAAAACCGCAGCTAGGATCATCATTGATTTCATTTAGTTTTTCTTTGGTTGTTCGTGGGCTTTCTTAAACACTGCTCCATCAATAGCACCCACGGCTGCCATCGGCAAATTATTGTAGCGGCGCTCTGTGAGCGCCGTCTTCGACGGTCATAGACCGTCGTTACAGCCAAACTGTCCCGTCACCCAAATCTTTCATCCGTCATGCCAGCGGTTTCAGCCCGCGCGAGCGCCACAAAAAGTAAATTGCCGGATACACCGCCAGTTCCATGATGGTCGAGGTGATGACGCCGCCGACCATTGGCGTGGCGATGCGTTTCATCACGTCCGCCCCCGCGCCGTGGCTCCACAGGATCGGCGCGAGGCCGGCGATGATGACACACGCGGTCATCGCTTTCGGGCGGACGCGCTTCACCGCACCGTGATAGATCGCATCGCGCAAATCGCCGGCGGTGTTGAGCGCGCCACGCTTTTTCCAGTCCGTATAGGCCAGGTCGAGGTAGAGCAGCATCACCACGCCAGTTTCGGCGTCCAGACCGGCGAGCGCGATGATGCCCACCCACACCGCGACACTCAAATTGTAGCCGCACAGATAAATCGCCCAGAACGCGCCGACCAGCGAGAACGGCACCGCCAGCATCACGATCGCGGTCTTGATGGCGGATTTCGTGTTCAGGTAAATGATGAGCGTGATGAGCAGTAGCGTCAGCGGCACGACGATCATCAGGCGTTCCTGGGCGCGCAGCATGTATTCGTATTGGCCGCTCCAGAAAATGTTGTAGCCGCCGGGCAGTTTGATCTCACCGTGTGCCACAGCTTCGTTCACGGCGCGCATGGCCATCTGCACATAGGTCCCGACGTCCACGCCGCGAATGTCCACATAGACCCACGCATTCGGCACCGCGCCTTCGCTTTTGATGCCCATCGGACCGTCCACGACTTTCACGGTCGCCAACTGGCCGAGCGGAATCTGCGCACCCGTCGGCGTGGGCACGACGATGTCCTCGCGCAACGCGCGCAGGTCGGAACGGAAATCGCGGTCGTAACGGAGATTGATCGTGTAGCGTTGCAAACCTTCGACGGTCGTCGTCAACGCCATGCCGCCGAGCGCGACGGACAAAACCTCCTGCACATCGGCGAGCGTCAGGCCGTAGCGCGCGATGGCTTCGCGATCGATTTCAAATTCGATGTAGCGTCCGCCCATCACGCGTTCGGCGAACACGCTCGTCGTGCCGGGAACTTTGCGGACGGCCGCCTCAACCTCGGTGCCGATGCGTTCAAGCGTGGCAAGGTCCGGCCCGGCGATCTTGATGCCAACCGGTGTCTTGATGCCGGTGGACAGCATGTCAATGCGCGTGCGGATGGGCATGGTCCACGCATTGTTCAGGCCGGGAATCTGCACGACGTTGTTCATCGCGTCGGTGAGTTCGTCCGGCGTGCGCTTGCGATGCGCGATGACTTTGCCGTCGTCGTCCTTGATGTCCACGGCGGGCCATTCCGACTCGGGCTTGAGGCGGATGGTGGTTTCGATCATGTCCATCGGCGCGGGATCGGTGGCGGTTTCGGCGCGGCCGGCCTTGCCAAAAACTTCCGCGACTTCGGGAAACGATTTGATGAGCCGGTCGGTGACTTGAAGAATTTCACGCGCCTTCGTCGGCGAGATGCCGGGAAATGTCGTCGGCATGTAAAGCAAATCGCCTTCGTAAAGCGGCGGCATGAATTCGGAGCCGATGTTTTGGAACGGAAATAATTTCCCCATGGAGAATGCCGCGTCGCGAATCTTGCCTTCGGGCAGCACGCGCGAAGCCATCCAGTTCCATGGCAGGAAAACCCACACGATGATCACCCCGGCAGTGAGGATCACCGCCCAGCGCCATTTTACCACAAAGTCCAGGATGGGGTTGTAAATCCAGATGAACAGACGGTTGAGCGGATTTTTTTCTTCCGACGGAATTTTTCCCCGGATGAACCAGCCCATCAGCACCGGCGCCAGCGTGATGGAAAGCAGCGCGGCGGCGGCCATCGAATACGTCTTGGTGAACGCGAGCGGCTTGAACAGCCGGCCTTCCTGCTCCTGCAACGTGAACACCGGCAGGAACGAAACCGTGATGACGAGCAGCGAATAAAACAGCGTCGGGCCGACTTCCACCGCCGCGTCGCGGATGATTTCCCAGTGCGGTTTTTTGCCCTGCTCACGTTCGAGATGCTTGTGGGCGTTCTCGATCATGATGATGACCGCGTCCACCATCGCGCCGATGGCGATGGCGATGCCGCCAAGCGACATGATGTTGGCGCTGATGCCTTGCCCGAACATCACGAGGAACGCAATCAGCACCGCGACCGGCAATACGACCAGCGCCACCAGCGCGCTCCGCAGATGCAGCAGAAACAACAGGCAAACCAGCGCCACGACGATGCTTTCTTCGATCAGCTTTTCTTCGAGCGTCTTCACCGCGCGGTCGATCAGCGCGGTGCGGTCGTAGTTTACCGTCACTTTCACGTCCTCAGGCAACGCCTTCATCGCTGTCGCCAGCTTGGCTTTCACGTCTTGGATGACCTGATAGGCATTCGCGCCGTAGCGCACGACAACAATGCCGCCGACGGTCTCGCCTTCGCCGTTGGCTTCGGCGATGCCACGACGCATATCGGGGCCGAATTGAATCGTCGCCACGTCACGCAGCAAGATCGGCACGCCTTTGTCGCCTACGCCGACGGCGATTTTTTTCAGGTCGTCGAGGCTCGTGACATAGCCTTTCACGCGCAGGATGAATTCGCGTTCCGCCAGTTCCAGCGAACGGCCGCCGACCTCGCCGTTGCTCCGTTCGATGGCAGCGCTGACGTCTTTCAATGCGAGGTTGTAGGCGCGCAGTTTCGTCGGGTCCACCGTGACCTGATACTGCTTCACGAAGCCGCCGACGCTGGCGACTTCCGACACGCCCGGCACGGCCGTGAGTTGGTATTTCAAATACCAATCCTGAATGGAGCGCAACTCCGCGAGATCACGGTTGGTGGAGTTGAGCGAATACATGAACGCCCAACCCACGCCGGTCGCGTCCGGGCCGAGCGATGGCGTGACGCCTTTGGGAAGCTGGCTGCCGAGGCTGCTCAGATATTCCAGCACACGGCTCCGCGCCCAATACGGATCCGTGCCGTCTTCAAAAATCACATACACGAACGAGAAGCCGTAAAATGAATAGCCGCGCACGACTTTCGCCTTCGGCACGGAAAGCATCTTGGTCGTGATGGGATAAGTGACCTGGTCCTCGACGATGTTCGGCGCCTGGCCTTCCCACGGCGTGTAGATGATGACCTGCGTGTCGGAGAGATCGGGAATCGCATCGAGCGGAATATGCCGGGCCGCATAAACGCCGCCGAACACCAGCGTCACCGTGGCGAGCAGCACGAAGAACTTGTTCCGCAGCGAAAAATCAATGATGCGTTGGAGCATAAATCTACGGAGTGCGCCCGTCCCCGGGCGCAGCAAACTTGGAAAACCAAACGGCATGAATTTTTCGACCGCCCGTGAAATGCGGCGTTGCTGCGCCCGAGGACGGGTGCACTCCAGCAGTGGACCTTTCAAACAAACTCATAATCATTTAGGTCCGGGCATCCATGTTTCTGTCATCGGCACCAGGTCCATTTTACATTTTGGGCATTTCCCGGGCTCATCGGACATCACCTCCGGATGCATCGGACAAAAATAGCGCTGCTTGGTTTCCGGTTTTGATGCGGAGGAAGATTCAACTTGCCTGGGAGCGGAATTCGTCGGCGTCGCCATCACCGGGATCAGCGTCATCGCGCATAGCGGACATTTGCCCGGCTTGTCCTCGTGGACGCTCGCGTGCTCCGGCATCGGGCAGGTGTAGTAAAGCACCTGGCCGCCTGGCTGGATTTTTTGCAGTGCCGACGGTGTGACCGGCACCAAGGCCATGCCGCAAATCGGACAACTGCCCGCGTGATCGTAGATGATCGAAACGTGTTCCGGCATCGGGCAGACGTAAACGGTCGCTTCCATGTCTTCCGGGTGGGGCGCGCCTCCCCGCGAGCCGTCGGCGATTGGAGCATTGGTTGGCGTGCCCGGCTCACCAGGAGTGTCGCCCCACCGTGCGGATCCGCGCATCTTGTCGATCGCCTCGCGCAACTGGCTCTCGGAATCGAGGAGGAATTGTCCGGAAGTGACGACACGTTCGCCCGCGCTCAAACCGCCGGTGACTTGGATCATGGCGTTTTCGGCCTCCACACCGAGCATCACGTTGCGCCCCTCAAATTTGCCGCCGTCCAGCGCCACAAATACCGTGTTCCGCGCGCCGCTGCGCAGCACCGCGGATTCCGGCACCAGCACCGCCGAGTCTTCCAGTTGCGCGTGAATCAACGCGGAGACAAACATGCCCGGCTTCAGGAAGTAGCCTGGATTCTCAAACTCCAGCCGGACCTTGGCCGTGCGCGTTTTTTCATCCACGCTCGGATAAACAAATGTCACCCGCCCGCGAAACTCGCGGTCCGGCAGCGACGCGACCTTCACGATCGCCTCCTGGCCCAGCTTCACAAACGGCAAATCCTGTTCGTAAACCTGCGCGATCACCCACACGATGCCGAGGTCGGCCAGCCGGTAAAGTTTCATCCCCGAATCCACCATCTGGCCAGCCACGACATTCTTCTCGATGACGAAGCCGGACATCGGCGCGGACACTGGCAGCGTCTTGCGCGCCGTGCGGGATTTCTCCAGTTCCGTGATCTGCGCGTCCGGCACGTCGAAAAATTTCAACTTGCTCGCTGCCGTCTCGCGCAGCGCCATCACACCGGGATCGTTGGTGGAACCGGAATTGAGCGCCAGCAAATATTCCGCTTCCGCGCTGTAAAGTTCCGGCGAATAGATCTCGAACATCGGTTCGCCACGATGCACGAGCTGCCCGGTGGCGTCCACGTTCAGTTTTTCGATCCAGCCCTTGAACTTCGTCGTCACATCGGCCAAAGCCGTCTCGTTGTAATCAATCGCGCCGACAGTGCGGATGGTCTTGCGCAGCGGACCACGCTGAATTTCAGCGGTGCGCAGATTCATGTTCTGCTGTGTCGCCGCGTCCACCGCGATGGCTGATGGATCATCCATTTTGCCTGCGTCTTCATAAACCGGCACCATGTCCATGCCCATGCTGTCCTTGGCAGGCGTGGGACTGGTTTCGCCCGGTGTCATCGTGGATTTGTAAAACTTGATTTTGCGCTCACCCGATGGAACGTCGCCGGCCTGCTTGCGGATCGGCGTGAGTTTCATACCGCAAATCGGGCAGTTACCGGGATGATCCTGGATGACCTGCGGATGCATGCCGCAAGTGTAGAGCGTCTTGGCTTTCTCGCTGTGCGCGTCCGGCACCATCCAAGCTAGCGCGGCGAGTAAAATTAAGATGCAATACAGTTGTTTCATAATTCAACGGGCAGAGGTTTCAGTTTTCAGCAACGGCGCGTTTTCGGGCGGCACGCCGGCAACGAGCAACGTGAGTTCCGCATGCGCGATTTCACGTTGAATTTGCGCGGCGATTTCATCGAGCTGGAAATTGAGCAATGAACGTTCGGCATCAATCACGTTCAGAAAATCCACCTGGCCGGAGCGATACGCGGCACGGGAAACTTCTAGCGACTGCCGGGCGCGCGGCAGCAGGCGTTCGCGCAGCAACGTCAGTACGCGATCGGCTTCGCGGATGAGATAAGTCTGTTCCGCAAAATCCACCGCCAGTGAAATTTGCTCCGCCGAAAGCCGCGCTTCGGCGGCGCGTTTGCCAGCCTGGGCGGCGGCGAGTTCGGCGGCCAGCTTGTCGCGCCAGATGGGCAGCGTCATGCTTGCCTGCGGCCAGTAAAACGGCGGCCTGTAAACCTCGGCCTGCAAGCCGGCGGAAAAATCCGGCACTTTGTCTTTGCGCGCGAGTTGAAGACTAGCCTCGGCTGATTTGATCTCAGCCTCCATCTCCTTTAACTGCGGATTTTGTTTCAGCGCGGCGGCGAACAGTTCGTCGTCGCTCAAATTGCTTTCGGAAAATTCCGCGTCCGCCGGCACGGGCGGGTCAGGCTGATCGGCGTGGAGACCGAGCGCGGCTTTGAATTGCGTCAGCAGCACGCGGCGCGAGTCTTCGAGGTTGGCGGTTTCCGTGCGCAATTTTTCCTGTTCGATCTGCGCCCGCAGCACGTCCTGCAACGTCGCGCGGCCGACCTCGTTCTGCGTCCGCGCCAGCGATTCGAGTTGTGCCAGCAACGCGAGCGACTGGCGGTTCACGACGAGCTTCGCGTCGAGAAAATGCAGCGGATAGAAACTTTTTTCCACCGCGAACGCCGTCTGCTGCACGGCGGATTCAAATTGAAAATATTTCGTCCGGCTTTCGGCGGAAGCAGCCTCAGCTCGGGCGCGCAACTTGCCGGGGCCGGGAATGTCCGCCGCCAGCCCGGGCATCAATGAGGTGAGCGCACTTTCGATATATGCCTGAAATGTCAGTTTCGGGTCCGGCAGCGAGCGGGCAACGGTGATGTTCTCCACCGCCGCCGCCCAGTCGGCATAGGCGGCCGTGACTTTGGGGTCGTTGCGAAGCGCAAAGGTCACGACGTCTCGCAGGGTGGCGTTGGTTGGCAGCACGAGAATAGGCGCCGCTAGAAGATTGCTGACGGACGTCAGATCGCGACGCGCGGATTTTTCCGAGTCCGTTGGAATGCCGCGGCAACCAGCGGCCAGCAGCACGAGGGCAAGGCCAGGCAAAACCAGTTGATGGATTCGATTCATGGGTCTTCGCAACAAAACGGCGCGCGGAAAACATTCTCCGCGCGCCGGGCACAGACGTCATGCGCGGTCGCCGATTACTTTTTGTCCGCCGCGCGGATCAGGGCCATGTATTTTTCCGGATCCTTGTCGAAATCCTTTTTGCAGCCCTTGCAGCAGAGTTTCACTTCCTGATCCTTGTAGGTGAACACCAGCGGCTTGCCCATCTCGCCGAGCTTTTCGCCGGAAACCGGGCAGGTCGCCAGCAAATCAGGCTTGGCTTTGGCCTCATCCGCCATGGGTTGGGCGGTGGCGCCACCGCAACAGCCGGGCATGGTGCACTCTGCTGCCGATAGCTTGGTGGAGAAGGTCATCACGCCGAGGACGCCAACGGCAAGCAGGATATACAGATTTGTTTTTTTCATGTTTGGTTAGATGTTAATGTTGTTGTGCTCGTATGGCACAGGTGACTTACACCGGCAAAGCTGAAACCCCTCGAAATTTTTTCAGTTTTCCGGCTCCGATGTTTCCAAGCTATCAATCTGGCGAAAATATACAAGCGGCCCGGAGGCATTCCCGCCGGACCGCTGGAGAAGGGAATCTTTCATTGTTATTTCTTTTCTTCTTCCATGCCTTTTGTCGGCTTGGCGTTCGGCGTGGTGGCGCAGCAGAAGCCGGAGTCGTCACCGCACATCGTGCAACTGTGTTTAAGTTCACTTTTGGCACCTTTCCCAACACCGGTTATTGTCCAAGTGCCCTTGCAGCCGGCGCACGCATGAGTGCCAATGAGTTCAGTGGGTGGGCCGCCGGCCATCAGGAGTTGAGCGCCCTTCGTTCCTTGTTTCACGCGGGTGACATACACGGTCTTGCACTTGGCGCAGACCATCGCAAAGGTTTCGTCGGGTTTGACGGCATCCGCTTCTTTGATGGTCGTGATGTGATTGAGCATCATCAGATGCTCGCCGCCTTTCATCGGCTTCATTGGCTCATCAGCCCGGACGGAGTCGGGCCACCAGACCACGGCGAGGACCGCCAACGCCATTGTGGAGAGCGTCAGGCAATTACAGATACGTTTCATTGTTTTCATTTGTCAGCCTTTCGTTTTGTTTGTTCGGTTTTACAGCAGTTAAGCGTTTTATTTGAGCGGGGCGATCTCAACGGATTTCAAATTCGACTCGAATCCGTTGTTGAGTCGCAATTCAGGGAACCGCTCTTTCATCCGGGGACTGTTGGCGAGCGACTGATTTTTCATCACTGCCGCCAGTTCGCTCGCGGACGCCGCCGGTTTTGCGCAACTGGCGGCCGAGGTCTTTCCGGAGACTGCCAATTCCGGAAATTGCTCCCGCATACGAGGACTGTTGGCCAGCGCATGGTTTTGGGAAATTTTGGCCAATTGACTCGCGCGGGTGCCTGGCCTGGAGGTTTCGGCGGTTGACGCCACACCGACCCATGCCAGTTCCGGGTATAGTTCAATCATGCGGGGGCTGTGGGCCAGCGCATGGTTTTGGATTAGTTTAGCCAGCTGGCTGGTGTCGTCACCCGCCCTCAAGCTTTGAGTTGCCGCCAGTGTGACCACAGCAGCCACACCGATAATAAGGATCTTTGTAGTTTTCATTTGTCAGACTTTCGCTTTGTTGGTTGCTGTTTCAGCAGTTGTTCGCCCGCTGTCTCTTTTACTACCCCGGTTGGTGCAAAATCCCCCGGATTTTCAGTGATTGGTATTGTTCGCTTCGCACAAAAAAAACCACCGGGAACAGGGGAATGGTTTGAAAGCGGCTCAATTTGCATGAAACAAGCGGGAAATCCTGTTTGGCATGTCAGTTGCGTTCATCTGGACTGTGAAGTCTTTTTGGAGTGCAGTTTTCCTTTGCTTCGCGGCATTCAATGGAGCAAATGCTGCGTCACCGTCAGCGACCAACGGCATTCCCTTTGAATACTCCGAAGGGTTTTTGTGGGTGCAGATCGAGGTTCCCCAGTCGGCCCGCCCGTTGAATTTTCTTTTTGATACCGGTGCGGAAATCAGCGTCATCAATGCCGGCACCGTCAAAATGCTTGGTCTTTCTGGGGGCAGAACCATTCATGTGCAGGGCGTGCAGGCGGCCACTACCGGTCACTGGCCCGTCCGATTGGCAGCGAAGGCAGGAAATGTGGAACTGCCGTCAAAATACCTGTCGCTGGATTTGAGCCAGCTTGCAAAGTCCTGCAGTCGTCCGCTGGACGGATTACTCGGAGCCGACTTCATTCAAGGCAAAGTGGTGGAAATTGATTTTCAATCCCACCTGATTCGTTTCTGCGAACAGATTTCCCCGGCAAAATCAGACATTGATCTGCCCTTAAAGGTCTCCGGACAGTGCTTCTGCGTGCCTGTCCGCGTCAATAGCCAGAAGCCGCAGTGGGTGCGACTGGATACCGGGTGCGCCACGCCATTGCAATGGGTGACTTCAGACACGGGAGCGGACGCCAAATCAAAAATTCCTGCCATCGGGCTGGCCGGACTCTCCATTCCCCAGGCCCAGACCACGGTTTCCTTGGGCGGACAACAATTTGACCAGATCCCCACCGGCATTCATCGCCGGGCCATTTTTTCCGGCGAAGCCGGGCTGTTGGGCAACGGCCTGTTGAGCCGGTTCAAAACGGTGACGATTGACACAAAATCAGCGCGCCTCGTCTTGCGCCCCATTTAGACTGCCAGCAACCTACACGCGGCTTCTTTCTTCCAGCCCCGGCCGGCGGATCAACCTCCCAGCCGGGGCTAACATTTTTTGAGGGGTTTTCCCTTGGCCGGGGTATTACGGACATCGACAGCGCAATGAAGCGTTGCCTTAACCAAGAAAGAAACTAGATATGAAAACAAGAGTCCTCCTCCTCGGTGCGGCCATCACGGCATTCACCTTCTCGACGTTTGCCTCCGATGCGTTGCTCTCACCACGTGCCACAGACAATCAACCCAAATATGTCGCCAGCTCGGCAAATGATCCTGACCTTTTGGCCGCGAGCCGCAGCACCTTGCTTTCGCCGCGCGCTTACGGCAACCAGATCAAGACTGTCGCTGGCGTGGCCAACGACTCGAACCTGGCTCTGGTCTGCGCCAAAAACATGAACGGCAGCCCGAAAATGATCAGCGAATGCAGTTCACACACGACCATGCCGGGCTGCGTGACGGTTGCAGCGCTCAAGTGAACAGATTGGTTTGCCAAACCATCAACCGGGTTGTCCCGGCCTGAACAAACCAGTAAACTCCGGGCGGCGGAAAAATCCCCGCCGCCCTTGATCCGATGAAAAAAGAAAATTCCAATCCCGCCGATGAAAGACTCGGCAACCTATTGCGCGAATCGCGGACGTCCCCGGCCTTGCCGCCGCGCTTTCAGGACAATGTCTGGCGGCGGATCGAAGATGCGGAGGCACCCGTCAAATCCGGTGAAGCCAGCACCTGGCTGGACGCGCTCGTCGCCTTGCTGCTCCGTCCGCGATTCGCCTACGCCACCGTCGCCGCCCTGATGCTGGGTGGAATTGTGCTGGGCGCTTTCAACGGTGCGCAGACCGCGCGGCACGATGCCGAAGCGCGTTACCTCGCCTCGGTCGCGCCCAATTCGCTGCGCTGAATATGAAGCGTCCGCTCATCCTCCTCATCGGCGCGCTGGCGCTGGGTGCGGCGATTTTTGCCGGCTCCTATTTCGTCGCCCAGCGCGCCACGGTAATGTGTTGCGCCAAACCTGCGGATGACTTGAGCTGGCTGCAAAGTGAATTTCATTTAACTGACGCGGAAATGGCGCATGTCCGCGAATTACATGAAGGCTATCTGCCGAAGTGCATGGAGATGTGTGCGAAGATTGCCGCCAAGAAAGGCGAACTGGAAGCCGCTCTCGACAGCGGCACCAACCTCACCGCCGAGGCGCAGGTGAAACTGTCCGAACTCGCGGAACTTCGGGCGCAATGCCAGGCCCAGATGCTCCAGCATTTCGCCACCGTCAGCCAGGCCATGCCGCCCGAACAGGGCCGGCGTTACCTGGCCGAAATGCAGAAGCTCACGCTCGGCTCGCACGAGCAAACAGAGGAATCCATGTCGGGCGACTCGGGTCATGAGCATCACCACTGAAGCCCAGCCATCGCCGGACGAACTCGCGAGCCAGGCCGAAGCCCGCGACCGGGCGGACATGGAAAAGTTGCAAGCCGGCCACGATGCCGCGCTCAATGATCTGATGGAGCGCCACGCCACGCCGGTGTTTCATTTTCTTTGCCGGATGGTGGGCAGCGAGGATGACGCGAATGATCTCGCACAGGAAACGTTCGTCCGCGTCTTCAAGTCGCGCGGCAGCTTCCGCATGGAACAGAAATTCTCCACCTGGCTGTTCACCATCGCCGCCAATCTGGCCCGGAATCATTTCCGCTGGCGCGCGCGGCATCCGAACCTTTCGCTCGACGCGGAAAATCCGGAAACCGAACAATCGCTCGGCAGCACGCTGCCCGCAGGCGGTCACGCGCCAAATGAAGCGGCCCTTGCCACCGAGCGCGCCCAGGCGGTGCGCGTCGCCGTGGGAAAATTACCGGAGGATTTGCGCGAGGCGATCGTGCTGTGCGAATGGGAAGAGCGCAGCGTCGCCGAAGCCGCGACCATTCTGGAGGCGACTCCGAAGGCGGTGGAATCAAGGCTTTATCGCGCACGCGGAATTCTGCGCGAGCGGTTGAAGTCGTGGCTCTGATGTCGGGTTTGGGGGCAGCACCCGCGTCTCGCGGGTCAAATTCGGCGTCCCGCCGAATTTCGTCGGGCAGCGTGGCTGACGGTGTTGCATTCGCACATTGAGAAATGTGCGCAGCGAACGGTTTCGGGCGCGACGCCCGAAACGACAGGCCGGAGGCCCGTGCTACACTAAGTTTTTCGCGCCTCATTTCGGCCTCAACTTTGAGAACACTTCAAAATTCCCTGTGCGTCCGGCGAAAATCGGCTACTTTACGGCCGCAAATGAGCAAGCTCCTGTTGATTGATGACGAAGAGGACGTGAGGTATTCGTTCCAGCGGATTTTTGATTCGCCGGAAATCGAGTTCGCCACCGCGTCCAGCGGCGAAGAGGGATTGAAGGTCATCCCCAAATTCAAACCCGACCTCGTGCTCATGGACGTGCGCATGGGCGGCATGAACGGCCTCGAAACGTTGCGCCGCATCCGCGGCACCAATCCCAAGCTCCTCGTCATTCTGATGACCGCCTACGGCACCACGCAAACCGCCATCGAGGCGATGAAGCTGGGCGCGTATGATTATCTGCTCAAGCCGTTCGACGCGGTGAAAATCAAGGAGCTCGTCGGCAACGCCCTCAAGGCCGCGCGCGACATGAAGCAGGTCGTCTCCTACGAACCGATGCTGCAGTCTGAAGATTACGAACTCGGCATCGTCGGACGCAGCGAGGTGATGCAGCAGGTCTTCAAACTCATCGGCCAGGTCGCCGCGAGCGACGCCACCGCGCTGGTCACCGGCGAGAGCGGCACCGGCAAGGAACTCGTCGCCCGCGCGATCTACAGCCACAGCCAGCGCAACACGCAGCCGTTCCTCGCCATCAACTGCGCCGCCATCCCCGAACAGCTCCTCGAAAGCGAACTGTTCGGCCACGAACGCGGCGCGTTCACCGGCGCGACCCTGCAACGCATCGGCAAGTTCGAGCAATGCAACAAGGGCACCATCTTCCTTGACGAAATCGGCGACATGACGCCGCCCACGCAGACGAAAATCCTGCGCGTGCTGCAATCCGGCACGTTCGAGCGTGTCGGCGGCAACCAGCCGATCCAGGCCGACGTGCGCGTCATCGCCGCGACGAACAAGCCGCTCGAAGCCGCCGTCGCCGCCAAACAGTTCCGCGAGGATCTGTTTTACCGCCTCAACGTCGTGCGCATCCACATCCCGCCGCTGCGCGACCGGCGCGATGACATTCCGCTGCTCGTGAATTATTTTTTGAAGAAGATTTCGCGCGAGCAGCAGCAGCATCCGAAATCCATCGCCACCAGCGTCATCAAGACGCTCGAAAAATATCATTGGCCGGGCAACGTCCGGGAATTGGAGAACGCCATCCGCCGCGCGATCGTGATGGCCAAGAGCGACGCGATTCTGTTGAGCGACCTGCCGCCGGAGATTTCCGGACAGATTGGCAGCGGCGCGGCAATCCCCGTCACCACCGTTGCCGGCGAAGCCGCCACCACCGACGCCGCCGCGCTCGCCCGGCAGTTGTTTCAGTGGGCCCGCCGCGATCCGAAATTGAAGATCATTCCCGCCGTCGAACGCGAACTCGTCATCCAGGCGCTCAAGGAGACGAACAACAACCAGGTTCACGCCGCCAAGATGCTGGGCATCACGCGTGCGACGCTGCGCAAACGGATTGATAAATTCGGCATCCAGCGCGAACTGAATGTGAAGTGACTTGATGCCAATCTGGCATTTCGAAAATAGAAACTTGAGGTCACAATTTGTGACCTCAAGATTGCTTATCGAACAATATGAACAAAGTTGCTGAACTAATTCCTATTGAGCGGATTCAAAATTTTATTTTCCTGATTCGCGGCGAGAAGGTGATGCTCGATAGCAATCTTGCCGTGCTTTATGGCGTCGAAACGCGGTTGCTCATTCAAACCGTAAAACGCAACGCCGACCGCTTTCCAGATGATTTTGCGTTTCAGCTTACACCACCGGAAGCTGCAAACTTGAGATCACAAATTGTGATCTCAAGTTCTGCTCATGGCGGCCGCCGCTATTTGCCTTACGTCTTCACCGGGCAGGGTGTGGCGATGCTGTCGAGCGTGCTGCGGAGCGGACGCGCCGTGCAAGTCAACGTCGCCATCATGCGCGCGTTTGTGAGCTTGCGCCGGTTGCTCGCCACCAATGAAACTCTGGCCCGCAAGTTTGCCGAATTGGAACGCAAGCTCGAACGTCACGATGAAGCCATCAAATCGCTCTTTGAAGCCATTCGCGAATTGATGCTGCCTCCGATAAAACCAAAACGAGAAATCGGCTTTCACGCCATCGCCAGGGAACGCCAACGTGTCAAAAAGTCAACTGCCCGGCGTGAGTCATAGGCGAAATAATCCGTAACCAGGCACTCGAAAATCAATTCTGCTCCGACTCCGTCGTCACCGGCTCGGCTTCCCCTTTGAGCGCGCCGATCAAGGCGTGCCACGCCAGGATCGCACACTTCACGCGGGCCGGATATTTGTGGACGCCTGCGAACACCGCCAGCTTGCCCACGTCGCCGTTCACGGTGCCGGTGGTCACCATCTCGCGAACCTGCTCAAACGTCTTTTCCGCCTCGGCCCGGGTTCTGCCTTTGACGTGGTCGGTGAGCAATGACGCCGACGCCTTGGAAATGCAGCAGCCCGAACCGGTGAAGCTGGCGTCCTTGATGACATCGCCCTCCACCGTGAGAAACAGTTTCAACTGATCGCCGCAGATCGGATTGCGCCCTTGCGCGGAGCAGGTGGCCGCCGGCATCTCGTGGAAATTGCGCGGCTGCTTGCAGTGGTCCAGGATGACCTGCTGATAAAGGTCGTTAATATCGTCGAACATGGCCGCAATCTAACCACGAATTGACACAAATGCACACGAAGACTTTTGTCGCGTGCCCCGGCAATTATTTGCCCAGCAAATGCGGATTCGCCTCGAGCCGGTCCCAGATGACCTTGTCCAACTCCTCGCGGGCAGCTTCGCACTTCACGCGGTTGATGATCTCACCGGCAAAGGCGTGGATCAACATCTGCCGCGCCGTGTCCGTGCCGATGCCGCGCGTGCGCAGATAAAAAATGGATTCCTCGTTGAGCTGGCCGATCGTCGCGCCGTGCGTGCATTTCACGTCGTCGGCGTAGATCTCCAGTTGCGGCTTCGTGTCGGCGGTGGCGTCGTCGGAGAGCAGCAGGTTTTTGTTCGTCTGCTTGGCGTCGGTTTTCTGCGCGATCTGCTGCACCAGGATCCGCCCGTGAAAGACGCCCTTCGATTTGTCATCGAGAATGCCGTTGAAATATTCGTGGCTGGCGCAATTCGGCTGCGCGTGTTCGACGACCATGTGATGATCGGCCAGCTGCTCGCCGCGCGTGAGGTAAAGTCCGTTGAGGATGCACTCCAGACCTTCACCCGCGAGTTTCGTGCGGATGCTGTTGCGCGACAGCTTTGCGCCCAGTGCAAAAGAGTGGATGTTCACATTGCTGGCGCGGCCGAACTCACCGTGGATCGCCGCGATGTGAAATGCATCCAGCGCCTCATCTTGAAATTTCAGATGTTCCACAAACGCGTTGTCGCCCGCGAAGATTTCCGTCACCGCGTTGGTGAAATAGGCCGTATCCGTGGTGGAGATGTAACTTTCCACGATCGTCACGCGACTGTTCGCCTCAGCCACGATCAAGTTGCGCGGCTGAACCGTCGCGCCGGCTTCATCCGCCGAGCAGATGTAAACGAGCTGGATCGGCGTGGTGATGTCCACACCTTTCGGCACATGGACAAACGCGCCGTCCAGAAAGTAGGCCTGGTTCAACGCGGTGAAGGCATTGTCCGACTCGGGCGTGCAACGGCCCAGATATTTTTCAACCAGCGCGGTGTCAGAAGCCAAAGCCGCCGCGAGATTGCCGGCCTTCACGCCCGCCGGAAGTTTTTCAACGGTCGACAGCTTGGGCGAATAATGGCCGTTCACAAAGACCAGCCGGGTGCCGGTGAGTTTGGCGAAGGCGAATTCGTTCAGCGCCTTGGTTTCCGCGCCGTTGATGGCGGGGACTTCGAACATCGGCTGAAACGGCAGCTTGGCGAGCGGGGCGACGTTCGTAAAACGCCAGTCTTCGTGCTGCAACGTCGGGAAGCCGAGTTCGGCGAACAGGGCGAGGCCGGCCTTGCGGAATGGCAGCAGCGATGATTTCGCCGCCGACTCGAAATGGCGGAATTGTTCGAGGAACGGTTCGGTCACGGTCGTGTCGCCTGATTTTTTTTGCAGCGTTGATGTCATGGTAAATCTCAATCTTTCAAATCGGCCCCTAATTTTTCATGCATTTCACCTTCGCGCAATTGAAAACTGCCGGGGAAACGGGTTGTCTTGAGCTTATTTCGGGCAAATAGCCTAAAAACCTCGCCGGATTCCGCGTCTCTGATATTTTCCGCACATGGTAAAACTCGTTTTATTCGACATTGACGGCACGCTGGTCCGCACGGGCCACGCCGGCACACAGGCCTTCGCCAAGACCTTTGCCACCGAGTTTAAAGCCCACCACGGCCTGGAAAAAATGAGTTTCGCGGGGCGCACCGACGTGAGCCTCGTCCGGGAATTTTTCAAGCATAACGACATTCCCGCCACGCCGCAAAATTTCGAGCGTTTCTTTGAGCGCTACATTTTCTGGCTCGATCAGATTCTGGCGCGGAGTCACACCGAGACCTGCCCCGGCGTCTGGGAACTGTTGCACGACCTGCGCGCGTTGCCAAAGCCGCCGATCATCGGCCTGCTCACCGGCAACATCCGGCTCGGCGCGGAAATCAAGCTGCGCCACTTCGGACTGTGGGAGGAGTTTGAGTTCGGCGGGTTCGCTGACGACCACGAGGAACGCGACCTCATCGCCGCCGCCGCGCATGATCGCAGCCATCGGGTGCTGGGGCGGAGACTGCGAGGCGAAGAGATGGTGGTGGTGGGCGATACGCCATTTGACATCCGCTGCGGAAAGGC
>Ga0247670_1000077_pt1 | contig 31887 bp, 23 predicted proteins | sample CNK11_metaG_FD_183042 | JGI IMG/M metagenome (GOLD analysis project Ga0247670, IMG submission 183042) | Soil microbial communities from Purdue University Martell Research Forest, Indiana, United States - CNK11 | ecosystem: Environmental > Terrestrial > Soil > Temperate forest > Bulk soil...
ATTCCACCTGAAACAGCGACGCGCTCTCCTAGAATTTCACAGCGTAGCGATCTGACAGCCACTGAAAGTCAGTGTAACCGTTGTTTGCCACAGTAAAGGTTGGTGGATAATAAGTAGTGGTGGTAACCGCATGCTTGGTTGTGCTGCTAAGCCAGCGGTGACTCTCTGCATGACCGTCGGCAAAGGACAGGGAACACGAACCATTATGGTAGGAAGCGGGCAAGTCGCCCCAAGAACTGGTGGTGCCGACATCAGGATTGTTGTCAAGCCAACCGTCGTTGATGGTATCAGCGTTTTCTTCGATGGTGACAAATCGTTGGGAAGCCCTGTCAATCTGCGTTAACTTGATCCACTGCCGAAAGGCAGGATGGAAGTCGTTTCGTCCTTGTTGCCATGCCCCCGCAGGGTTGTCCGCGCCCATGTAACAATTCATGGAAAAGCTGCGGGTGCGCTGTGTGAACCCGGCTTGCTGCTGGGCTGCGCTTAGATTGTTATCTGCCGGGCATTTGTAGAGTGCCGCGCTATTGCCAACATAGGACGCAAATATGCCAACTTTCAGCAAATTAACATTGGTAATTTGTTGATCTGTGCCCCACCCCATATTGTTGTTGGCCCAAGTGCGGTAGGTTTGGTTGTTGATCTCGTTTTGGATGTCGAGCGCGTCATAGTTGTTAACCAGCGTGTCGTTGTTGTCATTCGCATACATATACCAACCCAGGGCAAATTGCTTGGTGTTGCTCAGGCACGTGATTCCCTGGGCCTTCTGTTTGGCCTTGGACAATGCAGGCAGCAGCATCGCGGCAAGAATGGCAATGATGGCGATGACCACCAGCAATTCGATCAGGGTAAATCCTTGGGCTCGGATCTGGGGCGGCCATCCCGTCGCGCCCGGAGAAAATCGAGGATGGGTTGTGATTTTGTCTGGTTTTAGTTTCATATTTTTAAAGTTGATAATGATTTGATGGTTCCAATGATCACCCATCATGGATAAACCAGCCGGACACGGTAGAAACGGTCGCAGGCGGGGGAACCACCGGTTAGTGAATCGTTATCGACAAAAGAATTGGTTGTCTGGACACCCGCAGCCACGTTGGTTTCGGTTACAATCAATGCTTGGACAAAGGAACTCCCGCCACCGGTCAGGTTGCTGGCATATTCAACAGCATAGGTCTTTCCGCCGACGGAATTCCAAGTGATGGTTGGATAGGCGGCAAGCGGATGAACGCTGGCATGAACCCTGAAAGTAGATGCGGGGTCCAGCGGGTTTAGGCCGAGCCAGTAACATTGTAAATTGCTGAAACCATTGGCGGCCGCAGCCGGCGCCAGGGCGTTTGTGCGGTTGCCACAGTAAAGGCTTTCCCACCAATCGGGCAATCCATCCCCGTCGGTATCAAGGGTGCCATTTTGATAATCAATTACAACGCCCGAAACGAGCAGCTTTTGGCCAGCCTGGCTGACAACACCCGTGGCGAAACATTGCACCAAGACCACTGCGTTGTCTGGCAGGATGGAAATGGAGGCATTCCCCGTCACATGGGTGGCTGCGAATGTTCCGGTGACCGCGTCATACAAGTCAGTTGCATTCGAGCCAACATTGACAGTGACCGGTTGTGTGACGCTGTAAGGATTGTAAAACAGGAAAGTCGGACTGGCAGGAGGCGGCAGCGTTTCAGTTGCCAGGCAGTCCACTTTCAAGATGCCGGGGACACTTGAGGTTTGGAAGAGAGCAGCCAGGAAGCCGCTTCCCCAGGCGCCGTAGGGATTCAAGTCTTGGATGGGGGCAGCGGCATCCCCGGTGGCATATGGCGTGGTCGTCCCCAAGTTGCGGACCCCTTCATAAGAAATATTGGTCACACCGGTTTGCTGAACCCAGGCTGAACTTGACTGCATGTCAGTGGTCAGGGTCCCGGGATAGAACAGGTTTGCATTGGCAGCCACATGCAACAGCCAGCGGCCCAGTAGCCGGGCATATTGCGGTTGATAACGAACCACCGGCGTAATCAGCCCGGCGGCAGAGTAAGTGTTCATCGAGAAAGTGTATCCACCTGTATCGGTGGTGCTCCCCATGAGTCCATAAGCGTCTTGGCCACCCCAGCTGCCGCTTTCGCAGCCCCAGCCAGGCCGGACATCGGAGGTGGACGCAAAGATCCAATTCAGGTGCCTGGAGACGGAGTAACTGCGGCCTAATTCCGCATCCATGCGGGCGGCCAGAACCGGGCCGTAAAATCCGAGCGTTTCATAGAACGGATTCAACCCATTGGTGTTCATCTGCGTCATGCACAGATCCGCGGCGGCAAGATAGTTGGTGTTTTGAAATTGCAGATAGGCCATATATTCGAGCCACGCAATGCCGATGGCCATGTCCGGCTCAACATGTCCCGAATCCACCGTCGTCATGGTTTGAAAATTAAATCCCGTGTGTTGCCAGTTGTTGCTGAGAACCGGCAGGGCAGACCGCCAGCTTTCGGCGATGGCGAGCAGGTTGCTTTGAAACAAAGCGCGTCCGGGGTAGCGCGCGCCGATCTGGTAAAACAAGGTGCAGGGGAAAATGTCATACCAACCCGAGCCGGAACCCTGGGAATTGATGTTGTTCAAGACCAGGCCGTGGCCATTGACGACCGAGTAAAACGCCTCGCACTGCGCAACGCGATCAACGCCATTCAGCGCGGCCATGTTCAGGCCGGCCAGGGTGCCGCCGAGCACCGCGCCCAGGGCGGTGAGCGCCTCGCCGCCATCGCGAGGATTCCCCACATAACTGGGCAATCCGAAAGCCGGCCCGGAATAACCCGCCAGCGTGGCTACGCTATACGAGTAGAGCAAAGGCAGATACTGGCCGGTTGCCGAAGGGTTGAATGCCAGCTGATGATAACTCGTGGCGGTTTGTTTCCAATCACGAACGACCAGCGGCGTCGGCATGGCTGGGAATCCTTCGATGTAGGGAATCAAAGACAATGACGCGTTGGTCTGAAGGGCCAGCGAGATATCATCCAGATAAGCCACGCCGGTGACGGCCATAGTCCCGCCCGACGTGAACGTCAATCCCAGCTGGGTGGCATTGGAAGGAACCACGAGTGGTTGCGTTTTCTCCTGCCAGAAATCATTTGTCCCGGAAAAAGTAAAGTTAAGTCCTGACAGCAAGGTATTGCCGGCATTGTAAAAATTGGCTGAAACGCGCATTGTGCCATTGCTGGAAATCACATGGCGGAGATTGTAACGCAGCAGGTAGCTGGTGCCGCCGGTAACCGGAAGCAAATTTGAATACCACTCGCCATAGTCAGTGGTGCTGCGGTCATTTAACATGAATGCCTGCGTGGGGCTGACAAACATCGAGTTGGTCCACGACTCAATATTGGGATTCGAGCCGCCTTTATTCCAGAAATCCGGCACGCCATCGGAACTGCTGTCCGTTTCCAAAGTCGGGTTGGGCCAGAGGTTGCCCGGCAGCAATCCAGCCAAGGACGGCGAGGCGAACAGCAAACCAGCACCTAACCAAGACCGGTAAAGCCTCCCAGGCGTGACCGACACGCGCCGGAGAGCGCAACGCGTGTGGCGCGTGATGGCCATAACCTTTGACTGAACACTTGCCTTCAAGCTGATTAAATTCGTGTCTTGACTGGAAAGGCTGCCTGGATTGTATCAGACAGCCTTCCCTTTGGTTTGACTACTACAACTTCATAAAAACCCTGGTATCATTCCTGTTCAACACGGTAGAATCCTTTGCCGCCAGGATGAACCGTGATGTCGAGATTAGTAGTCGTGAGACCGGCTCCGGGCAGGTTCGTGACTACCGCGCTCCAAGCCGCGCCAGAACCCAGCGCGCCACTGTAGAGCACCGCATATTGCTTGCTGCTCATGCTGTTCCAAACCACGGTATTGGTGACCCCTTGGGACGTAAAGCCCGTGATGGCCGGCAGACTCAACCTCATTGACAGATCGTCAATCACCATGACGCCGTTGACGGTTGAAGCCCCGCCCGACGCGAAGTTGACGCGAAGTTGCGTGGTGCCAACGGGCACGGCAAAACGTTGATTCATCTGTTGGAACGGTGACGTGGAAACGCTTCCGGTCCAGCCGGGGCTGTTGGTTGATGTTCCGGTGTTGAAATCCTGAGACCACAGCGCGTTGTTGCCGCTGTCCAGGAACGCGAAGGAGAGGCGCATACTGCCATTGGTGACGCTATACAACTGAAACCATTGGACATCCACCGCGTCATTGTCGCCGATGAAGCTGGTGGTGGGGAGGAACATATACCATTCCCCGTAGTTGCCAGTGTCATTGTCAACCAGTGCCAACGCATGCCTCGGACTGACGGAGTTATTGGTCAGCACCTGGTCAATGGCCGCGCTGCTGCCGCCCCGCTGCCAGCCGCCCGCCGGAAGCCCAACCGTGGGGTTGTCCAACGAAACGCCGCTTTCAAAGGTTGGATTGGGGAAGAAGTCATATGACAGCACGGTCGCCGGATAAGCCGCCTTCGCCACCGACAAGTCATCAATCACATAGACACCGGTCGCGGTTTGCGGGCCGCCGGATACCAGCGCGATCCGCAAGAAGACCGCGTTGTGCGGAATCATCACCTGCAAGTTGCGGAGGGTGAACGTTGAGCCGACGATCTGGCCCGCCCAGCCGCTGCTGTTGCCGGAAGAGTTGTTATCGGTTGCGGTCAAGACGTTGGTGTTGACGTCGAGGAAAAGCACCGTCACGCGCATCGGGCCGTTCGTGATGGCATACAACTCGGACCATTGAACGGTGATCGTGTCGCCAGGGCCGGCGTTGGCTCCCAGATAAAGGTCGCCGTCCCATTCACCGTAACCAGTCGGGGTGTCATTATCAATCAATGCCAGCGCGTGAGTCGGACTGGAATAAGCATTGGTCGTCACCTGGCAGATGCCGGTGTCGTTTCCATTGGCAACCCAGCCGGTGGGAACTCCGTTGGTTTGATTCAAATTGGAACCTGATTCAAAGCCTGAATTCGGCCAGAAGTTGCCGGCCAAGATGGGCGGCGCGGGCGGCGTAGCCATGGACAAGTCATCAATCATCATGATGCCGGTGGTGGCGCCGGGACCGCCGGAAACCAATTGAACCCCGATTGTCACCGCGCCCGCTGGCACTATCAGTGCAATGTCGCGTTTGGTGAAGCCTGAACCCGCCACAGCACCCTGCCAGCCTGAACTGTTGCCGTTGACCGTATAATTAATGTCGCCCGCCCCCACACTACCTCCGCCGGCGTTAAAGAACGTGAACACCATGCGCATTTCACCGTTGGTGATGCTGTAAAGTTCAAACCACTGTATGTTCAAGGTGCTGCCCGCAATCGCAGTGTTGGTCAGCGCGGCATGGTCTGAATACCACGAACCGTAATTGCCGGTATCGTTATCAATCTGGGCGAGCGCGTGGCCGGCACTGACGTAATTATTGGTCGTAACTTGACAGATGATGGAGCTGCCGCTGTTAAAGAAGTTCCAGCCGGTGGGGACTCCATTGGTCTGATTTAAATTTGACCCCAACTCGAAGCTCGGGTTTGGCCAGAAGTTGCCGGGCAACAAATAGGGAACAGGCTGCAAGGCCACCGAGAGGTCATCAATCACCATTGTGCCTACGGTTGCACCCGAGCCGCCGGAAACCAAGGACACGGTCATCAGAACAGCACCCACGGGCACAATGATAGTCTCATTGAACTTAGTGAAAGTGGACGAGGCAATGGTGCCACCCCAGCCAGCGCTGTCGCCGTTGACCACCGCGTGGGTGTCGTTGATGTGGTTGGTGTTAACATCAAAAAAGCTAACCGTCACCCGCATCTCGCCGCTGGAGATCGAGAAAAGTTGATACCATTGCAAGTTTATGGAATCACCAGGGTTGGCAAGGCCGGCGAGCGGGAGGAGGTTGGAATCCCACGCGCAATAGTCAAATGTGCTGTCAATCACACAGAGCGCATGGGTGGGGCTGATGGAATTATTGGTCGTGACTTGACACATAGTCGGATCACCGCCATCTGCGTTCCAGCCGGTGGGGACTCCGTTGGTTTGATTCAAGTTGGTGCCAAGTTCGAAGCCCGGGTTGGGCCAGAAGTTATTGGGGAGATAGTCTGCTCTCGCAACCCAGCAGACCGACATGCCGAGCAACAGGCTGGCCATGGATTTGAACATGTGTTTTGTTATTTTCTTTTTCATATGGGTTATGGTTTTTTTGGGGGGTGGAAATTATCAAATCGAAGTGAATTATTGAATTGGCGCATATCGGGATGACACGGTTATTGGGCTGGGACAGGTGGGTGATGAGTCTTGACCGGCCCTTCAAATTTCGCAAACGGGTCGGGCAGCAACGCGCACCCCGCTTCCACATCACTCAAGCCGGCGTAGAGCGTGGCCGTTCCGTTTCCATGACGAAACAGCCCGCCACTGAACATGACATCCACGAGGTCTGGCCGCTTGGCGGGGCCGTCGGGAAAATCCGAACGGCTGGCGATGATCTCCGGCGGAGAGGCCTGGCCGGTGCGCGGATCAACGCAAAACACCATCGCGTAATAGTGCCGATGCTCCTGCTCATCAAAGTAAGCGACGTGACCCAGCACCCCGATCAGGCCATTCTGGAGGCGATGAGCCTCGTTGGCCCCAAGCCACTCTTCATCCCGGCACTGGCCCGCGAACAGGGGAGCTTCTTGAATTGCCTCGGCAGTGATGGCTTCAAGGCTGGGCGCGGCGAGAAAGCCGATTTTTCCGCGTCCTCCTTTGGCTCCTTGCGGACGCGTCAGGACGCCAATTTGTTCGTCCGCCAGTTCGACCAGGCGGATATCCTTCATTTTATCCGGTCCTACCAGAAATAACTTCAGTGTGTTCAAGGAACTGCCCCGGTAAAAATCCATCCGCCACCCCACGCTGCCATCCGCCACCGTGACCGGAAAGCGAACGCCACCGAGAACAAGTTCGCCGCCGATGAAAGCAATGCAGGGGTCTTGCAGGCCGGGGAAGGTGGCGACCGAAGGTATCGGCTGCCAGGAGCCGTTGTGGGATTCAAAGAAAACAATTTCTGAATGCTCCACCTCGCGGCTTTCTACGCGACCGGCGATCACCTGCCGGCCGTCCCATTCAAAAGGTGCGGAAATATTGTAAACATCCCGCTGGCCGATGCCGCTGAAAACCAGCTTGTGTGCGCTCACCGGCACGGAACGGGCCATCCGGGACAACAATTTAATACAGCCATCCGGTGCATGCGTTTGCTTGGGGAATGTCATTTGGTTATGCTCGATATTAACCTTGGAGCGGCGCAGTGGCGTTTGATTCACGCTATTGGCGCTCCTCAAACAAGCGTGAAGCGAGTGCTTGCGAGGCGCTTGGCAATCACTATCATTTTTTTATGCACCAGAAGCGGATCTCGGAACCGCCGATAGTATCTGACCCGTGGGCGATGTCCACCGGGCAGCGCGGCTATTTGCGCGAGACTTACGAAGGTCCCACCCAGTTGCTGCCCGAACTGCCGATCTTTGGCTGGTTGAGGTTTCATACCGCCCTGCCCGGCGCCTTGAAGCCCGACCGGCATCCGGATGAGTTTGAGATTCACTACATGGTGCGCGGCCACCTGCGCTGGCGGGTGGAACAGGAACTGCACGAGTTCAGCACCGGACGGGTCTTCATCATCCGGCCGAACGAACTGCATGGCGGCGATGAGGGATCCATCCAGCCATGCGAACATTATTGGTTGCGCATCCAGTTCCCGGCGAAAGGTGCGCTCCCTTCGTTGACGGCGGCGGAAACGCAGGCGTTGCGCGATGCTTACGAACACCTGCGCCATCCCACCTTCGCCGCCTCGCCCGAGGTGAAGGATTTTTTGGAGCGGCTGTTGGAAGAACACCGGCATGGGCGGTCGGAGCAGGCGGTATTGATGGCGCGCTCGATGTTGCACGCGCTGTTGATCACGATTCTCCGCGACCACCACCGGCACCACCAGGCCGCGAAGCAAAAGCCGCTGGTCACCTGGCATGTGCGGCGCACCCTCGAATGGCTGGAAGGCAAACTGTTCGAGAGTGAAATGCGACTGGATGCCGTGGCGTCCAATGTGGGATTAAGCCGCGCCGGTCTGCGCGCGCGATTCAAGGCCGAAACCGGTTATACCTTGCACGAATACTTGATCCACCGCCGCGTCGAGGAAGCGCACCGGCGTTTGTCCGGCACGGATGAGGATATTACGAACATCGCGCACGCTCTGGGTTTTTCCTCCAGCCAATACTTCGCCACTGTATTCCGCCGCGAAACCGGCATGACGCCGGGCGAGTATCGCGACAGCCATCGCAAGGGTTAGACGAGCGACCTCAACACCCCGGCAATCGAAAACCGGGCGGCGCAAATGACTCTGTCGGAGGCGCCATAGTAGAGTGTCAGACTATCGCCCTGCAGCAGGTGACCGTTGGTAAACACGACGCTGCCGAAAAAGCCGGCTTGTTCATAAGGAGCGGACGGTTCCATGATCGGCTCCTTCGAACGGGCAATGACTTTCCACGGCTCCTCCAGATCGAGCAACATGGCACCCAGACAATAGCGATTATGCCCGTCAGCGCCGTGGTAGATCTCCAGCCAGCCGGCCGGAGTCCGAATCGGGGCGGCGCCGGCGCCGATGCGGGCGCTATCCCACATTCCGGGCCGGGTCCGCGCCACGCAGATGTGTTTGCCCCAGTGCAGCAGGTCAGGCGACTGGGCGAGCCAGATGTAGTTGCCACCGATCTCCGGACTGGAGGGGCGATGCAACGCCAAGTAGCGGCCGCCAATTTTTTCTTCAAACAACGCGCAATCCTTGTTGTGCGGTGGAAGGATGAGGCCATGTTCGCGGAACGACTTCCAGTCCGTTGTGGAACGCATGCCCACCGCGACACCGTTGGGTGAAACCGCAGTGTAGGTAAGGTAGTAAGTTCCATCAATTCGGGAAACCCGGCAATCCTCAATGCCAAAAGTCTCGCTTCGGCCGAGACCATGAAGCGAAGGACTGGCTTCGCGTTCACTAAACGAAATACCATCCTCACTCGACATCAACCGCAGATGCGAGAGGGTCGTCAGATAATGCACCCCGTTGTAGCGGAGAACGCGCGGGTCGGAGACGTCCAAAAGCGGATCGTTCAGTGCGAACTCCAGCACGCGGGCTTCTCCCGTTTCGCCAAGTATGGGAAATGAGATATATCCCGGTCGTTGCTGCGGGCGTTCGGCCACCCGGGCCAATAACCAGATGCGTTGGTCAAAGTGGAACACCCCCGGATTGAGCAGACACTCGATCTGCCAGCCGGGCTGGCTCGGCTTCAAGTCGGACGGACGGAGCAGCGGATTCTGCGGCAAACGCCCGACCAGGTTATTGGTGGCGGGTGTCATTCAATAAGTCCTCCAAATTGCAGCGGGCGATGACATACATGATCGCAGATTCACCGCCCTCGTTTGGATTAGGGCCGCTTTCCGTGAGACCATCGCGACAGCCGCCGGATTGAGCGTCATACAGAACCGCGTGCCTGGTGTTGTTGCCCAGGAACCACTCGAAAGCCTTGCGGGCCCGCCGGGCATACTCTGGTTTTCCAGTGAGGCGCGCCGCCAGCACACAGGCCTCGACCATTGCCGCGGCGTCAATCGGCTGCTGGTCGAACTTCGCCGGGGTTTCTCCTTTTTTGAACCAACCCTTGTTGCCGACCAATGCCAGTTGTGTGTCCCGCTCATCGAAACAGGTCGCCATTAAAAAATCAAGGCTCGCCAACCCCGCATCGCGAAATCTTGAATCACCCGTCGTCTGAAAGGCGAGCAGCAGTGAGAGGGGCAGCCGGCCGCTGTCATAAGTCATCGTCTCATCAAACCATTTCCATTTTTGATCACTGTGCTTGCGAAAGGCCAGGAGGTTCATCTCGGCGCAGCGGAACAGGGCGGCGCGGGCCTCCGGATTTGCATGACCTTTCAAAAACGCGGCCAACCCTTGCATGGCGCAGGCGCGGGCGATGGGATAGTTGCCCAGCTTCTTTTCCCAGCCGGGTAAAATACTTTCGAAGAGTCGGGTGGCGGATTCGCGATTGGTTTGATCGGTTTGGAAACTGGCGGCATAGCCCAAACCCCAGAGGATCCGCCCATAAGCATCGCCGCTGGCAATCGTCTGATCCTGGCGATTCCACATTTCACCATCCTCACGCAAACTCTTTTTCAAATAGGCGAGATAAATCCTTGCCAAAGGCCGGCCATCGGTCCTGCCAGTGACTTGCCCGTAAAGGGTGACGGCCGCCAGCGCGCGGCCAACGTCCTCGGCGCAATAACCATTTTCGTGCCAGGGAATCGTTCCCTGCGCGAACTCATGAATCCCGTTTGTGTCGGTGAGCGTTTGCAGATGTTGGAGGGAGATTGGCGGCGGCGTATAGACTATGACTTGCCTCTTCCCTGTGGTTTGTGCCGAGGCGGTGGCAGGTTGAGCTGACCGTGAAAACAAGAGCAGAATCAGGAAAATTGCCGGGAAAGCGGCTGCAGCCACGACGTTTTGACCACAGTGCATGGCCGTCCGCGAGGCGGACTTGGCCGCGAACGGGATGGGTGGAACGGTCAGCATTGGTTTCATTGTTGGTGCAATCCGGCGCGGCGTCGTTCACTTTACGCGAATGCCAAAAATCGAACGATTGCGAAACAGCACTCTCGTAGCTTAACGGCATGTCCCCGCGTTCCACCAACCCCAATATCCTCGTTTGACCGAGATGAACCAATCCTCCAAACCCTCCGGGCAGACCGAAGAAGGCCATTTTCATTGGCAGGGCAAGCATGTGGTGCCGGCGGAAGCCCGGGTATCCACGTGGCGCAAGGCGGCCTACGGTTTCGGCGGGTTGACGGATTTCTTTTTCCTCAACCTGATCCTGGGTCTCGCGATGCCGATTTACACCATCGGTTTGAAAATGGATCCGGCGTTGCTGGGCATCGCCCTGGCCATTCCGCGGGTGGTCGGGGCAGTCGCCGACACGATTGTGGGACCCCGTTCCGACAACTCGCATTCGACCTGGGGGCGGCGGCGGCCTTACATCCTGCTGGGCGGACTGGCTGGCGGGTGCCTCCTGCCGTTGATGTGGTGTTCTCCCTCCCATTCCCAATGGGGCATGTTCGTCTGGGTGACCGGCATGGTATCCATCTTCTCCATCGCCTACTCGGTGTTCACGATTCCCTACAACGCGTTGGGTTATGAACTCAGCACCGATTACGATGAACGGACCCGCGTGCTGGCCTGGCGCGGATATTTTCAACTCTTCGGGACGTTGGCTTCCGCCTGGTTTTATTGGTTCTGCCTCCGACCCGTGTTTGGAAACGAGGTCGTCGGAGCGCGCTGGCTTAGTGTTCTGATCGGGGCGATCATGATCGGGGGAACACTCTGGACTTTTGCCAGGTGTCGCGAACGCCGGCTGGAACGTCGCCAGCCTTCAATCCCCATCGGGCAAGCCCTCAAACTCACGATCAAGAACCGCCCGTTTTTATTGCTTCAAGGTGGGCAGCAAATGTTGGCCCTGGGCATGGGCATCACCGGCGCCCTGGGCACTTATGTGCATATCTATTATGTCTGCTCCGGCAGCAAGCAGACCGCTTCCTGGCTGAGCGGTTGGGGCGGCTCGCTGACGATCTTTACCAGCATGGCGGCGATTTCCTTTGGTGTCTGGCTCTCCCGGCGTCTCGGCAAACGTGAAGCCTGTCTGGTCGCCATCGGCATTGTGCTCTCGAGCATTTGCCTGTTGCCCTTCCTCCTGACCCCGAAGCATCCGTCGTTATCCGTCGTGGCGTGGCTCATTGCCGCGCTGGGCATGCCCTGCTGTTCGCTGATGTTCAGCTCGATGATCGCCGATGTCTGCGACGAGGACGAACTGACGACCAACCTGCGCCGGGAAGGAGCTTACAGCGCGGTCAACAGCGTGGCCAACCGTGTGATGCAAATCGGCCTGGTGCTCATCGGCGGCTTCCTGCCCCGCTTGGTGGGCTATGTCAACCCCAGTGCTCCATTGACACCCGAGCTGCTGGAGCGGATGAAATGGCTGCTCATCGGGGTTCAATTCGTCACCGTCTGCGCCGCGGCGGCAATTCTGTGGTTCTTTCCCATCAGCCGTGCCCGCGCGGAAAAGACCCGGCAGATTCTGGATGGTCGAAAAAACCAGACCCGTTTGGCAGATGCCGCGGCATTTTCCATCAAGAATGAGAGCGCGGTAAGCGCCACGTAAGGTTCCTGGCGGCATGCATCACCACTGCCATCCCCGGGTTGGTGCCCGGGCAAAAAAACCACCATTAAAATGAATCCCAATGGGTTAAGCGGAACGGCTCCCAGCACCAACAGCTTCACCGTAGATATCAAGCGGGGGCGCGGTTACGGTGACTGGCTCCAGGCGGTCAACGATGTTCAGCTTCGCCCAGCCTTTGGCAATCGCGACTGACCAGAAGCTGGAAAGAGAAGCAACCTGTACGTGCGCTTGGTGGACGGACTCCAAACCAGGGCCTTCGTTTTGCCCGGCGAGCCAGACCTTCAAATCGCTCGCCGGGATCTCATGGAGATTCTGCCTCTCCCGGCCGGAGCCGAATCGCATCAAAAAGTCTCGGGTGTTTTCAACGTATCGCTCGGTCTTCTTGGCATCCAACTTCCTTCGCACGAACTCCTTTACGACGTCCTCGTAGGGCATTGGCGTCGTTGTCACCTGGGAATCAACTTCCTTTTTGACTGACTGATATCGCTCCCGGACATGCGACACAGTCAGCCCGGCGGCTTTGACTTCTTGCAAAACCGACACAGTCGAGGATCGCTGGACATTCGAATCCAGGACTCTCCGTGGGATTTTTCGGTCTTTTGACACTTGGTTATCCCGGCGTCGGCCAGATCTTCGGTCTCGAAAAATTTTCCACGTTTCTTCCCCATCGCGTCCCGGCCGAAATCCAATTCCCAGCGATGGTTGCCGTGCTTTAAAACCCTCCTCTTTTTCGGTGTCATCTGGTGACAGTTTGGGCGTCATCCGGTGGCTTGCCAACTCCCATGCACCCCCCGAAAACTCCCAGCTGCTCACGATTGCGGACCTGCGGTAAAAACGAAAAAACCCCCGTATTTACGGAGGATTTTCACGATTTACCAGCGAAACGGATGGTGGAGCCTAGGAGGCTCGAACTCCTGACCTTCTCATTGCGAACGAGACGCTCTACCAACTGAGCTAAGACCCCATCCGTTTCGAACACCCATAGGATTGTCACAAACTTTGACGGCGCGCAACCGAGAAGTGAATCCACCGCCAATTGAGAATTGGCAAGCCACCCCGCCCCTGCTATTTTCGCGTGAATGTCCGACGCTGTCGCCGCAGTCCAAGCACCCTCGAAGGGAAAAATCTTCCTCCGCCGGTTGACCTCCACGGTGGTGCTCTGGACGGTGATTCTCACGGCCATGTTCTCGGGCTACCGCCTGATCTCCGACGGCGTTTTCCTGCTGCTCATGGGGCTGCTGGCCTTTACCGGCCTGGCTGAATTCTACGGCCTGGCCGAGAAACGCGGTGTGGTCTGCTTTAAATGGTGCGGCCTGATCGGCGGCCTGCTCCTCATGATCGGCACGTTCCTGAACCTGATCGGAAAGCTCGGGACCCACGATTCACCCGCCCGGGTGAATGATTTTGAAACGAGCTTTCTGATCATCTTCGTCCTCGGCCTGTGCGTGCGGCAGTTTCTATCCAAGATCAGCATCACGGGAATTCTGTCCATCTCGGTGACGCTCTTCGGTCTCATGTATGTGCCGTGGCTGCTGAACTTCATCCAGAAGATCAATTTTTTCCCCGGCCTCGGCGGTGACGGCAAATACTACGTCCTCTATTTCCTGATCGTCACCAAATTCAGCGACATGGGCGCGTATGCCGTCGGTTCCCTCATCGGCAAACACAAGATGATCCCGCGCATCAGCCCCGGCAAAACGTGGGAAGGCTTCGGCGGCGCGATCGTGGTCTCGACCGGCGCCAGCCTGGTGTTCGTGCATCTGTTCGGCGCACACATGTATGGCATGACCACGCTGCACGCGATCATCCTCGGCGTGGTGCTGAGTTCCACCGCCGTCATTGGCGACTTGATCGAATCGCTGTTCAAGCGGGAGGCGGGCGTGAAGGATTCCGGCAGCTTCTTCCCCGGCATCGGCGGCATCCTCGACCTGCTGGACAGCCTGCTGTTCAACGCGCCCATCATGTATCTTTATCTGCGCCATATTTTGACCCACAGTTTGATTTAAAATGAAAAACGTCGTCCTCCTTGGCAGCACCGGCTCCATCGGCACCAGCACCGTGAAAGTGGCGGAAGATTTGCCGGACCAAATCCGTTTGCTTGCGCTCGCGGCGGGCAACAATTCCGAACTGCTGCTGGACCAGACGCTCAAGCACAAGCCCGCCGTCATTTCCATCAACGATCCGGCGAAGGCGGCTGAACTGCGTGCCGTTCTCGGCACGGGCTGCGAAGTGTATTCCGGCAACGAAGGATTGCTCAAGCTCGCCACGCTGCCGGCAGCGGACATTGTTTTGATTGCGATTGTCGGCACGGCCGGCTTGCAACCGGCGCTCGCCGCGATCCGCGCGGGCAAAGACATCGCCGTCGCGTCCAAGGAAATCCTCGTCATGGCCGGCGAAATCGTGATGAACGAGGCGCGCAAACACGGCGTCCGCGTGCTGGCCGTGGACAGCGAGCACTCCGCGATCTTCCAATGTCTCGACGGCAAGCCGACGAATTCCGTTCGCAAACTGTTGCTCACCGCCAGCGGCGGACCGTTCCGCGACAAAGCAATTTGGCCGAAGGAAAAATTTTCCGAGATCACCGTCGAACGCGCGCTCAAGCATCCGTCGTGGGTGATGGGCCGCAAGATCACGATTGATTCCGCGACGCTGTTCAACAAGGGACTCGAGATGATCGAGGCGCGCTGGCTGTTTGACATCGAGATGGCACGCGTCGGCGTGATCGTGCATCCGCAGAGCATCGTGCATTCGATGGTGGAGTTTGTGGACGGCTCGCTCCTTGCGCAGTTGTCCACACCCGACATGTGCCTGCCGATTCAATACGCGTTGATGTATCCCGAACGCGCGGTGAACGACCGCGTGCAGACGAACTTCCCCAAACTCGGCACGCTCACGTTCGAAGAACCGGACCTGGAACGCTTCCCCGCCATCGAACTCGCGCGCCGGGCCGGCGAAATCGGCGGCACTTTGCCGGCGGTATTGAACGCGGCGAACGAAATCGCGGTCGAAGCGTTCGTGAACCGTAAAATCAACTTTCCCCAGATCACCGAGACCGTCCGCCGCACCATGGATGCGCACCAGGTCGTCTCCCGTCCGACGCTGGACCAGATTCTGGAGGCCGATTTGTGGGCGCGGCGGGAGGCTTCGTCGTAGCGGCGTCTCGGCAGAGCGCCGCCATCTGGAAATCCCGGAGAAAAATGCGGCGCTCTGCCGAGACGCCGCTACGAGGCAGGGAAGCGCCGGTCTGTGACTGGCTCTGAACTTGGTTGATCCCCGCGCGCCCTGATAAAACAGGAACTCCCGATCTCGCTGCGCTCCGTGATTGCGGTTAATTGTTTCCCTGCTATAGTCCTTTGGATTTTACATGACAATTCTACATTACACGTTCATCGCACTGGAAGTGGTGTTGCTGTTCAACCTGCTCATCGGCGTCCACGAACTCGGCCATTTTCTCGCGGCCAAATGGCGCGGATTGAAAGTAGACCGCTTCGCCATCTGGTTCGGCAAGCCGATCTGGAAAAAGAAAATCGGCGGCGTCGAATACGCGCTCGGCTGGATTCCGGCGGGCGGTTACGTCGCGCTGCCACAGATGGCCACGATGGAAGCCATCGAAGGAAAGTCGGAGGACACGGCCGCCGAGGAGCCGCTGCCGAATGTTTCGCCCTTGGACAAAATCATCGTGGCCTTCGCCGGCCCGCTGTTCAGCTTTGCGCTGGCGTTCGTTTTTGCCGTGATCGTCTGGGGGGTCGGCAAACCCGTCAACGGCTCGGACGATTCCACGATGATCGGCTGGGTAAATCCGACGGATGCCAATGGAAATCCCGGCCCGGCATGGCAGGCGGGCCTGCGTCCCGGCGACACGATTCTGGAAATTGACGGTCAGCCGGTGCATCATTTCGCACCGCCGGCACAAGACAGCGTGACGTGGCGCTTGATCACCAGCACCGGCACCAACATCACCATCAAATACCTCCGAGACGGCAAGGAACAAATGGCTTACGCGGTTCCGTATCATCGCGACACCAAATGGTATGAACGCCGGGCCTTGCGCCAGATCCTGATCTCGTCCGCGGGCAAGGCGACGATTTACGAAGTGGCGACGAACAGTCCGGCGGATCTGGCCGGAATCAAGCCGGGCGATGAAGTCACCAAGTTGAACGGTGAGAAAATCTTCAGCTCCGAAGCCGTTAATTATGCCCAGAAGGAGATGAGCAACAGCATCGTCAAACCGCTCACCCTGACCATCCGGCGCGGCAATGAAGAATTTGAGCGCACGCTCACGGCCGTGAAACCATTGCAGCCGACCAACACCATGGCGTTGCTCGGCATCATGTCCTGGCTGGGCGAAACAAACGTCACGCTTTCTCATCCCAGTCCATTCGCCCAGATCAGGGAGAGCGTTGACCAGATCACCGGCACCATCGGCGCCCTGTTCGCGCACAAAAGCGACATCGGCGTGCAACAACTCGGCGGCGCGGTCATGATCGGACGCGTCTATTACAACCTGTTTCAAAGCGATGACGGCTGGCGCCGCGTGCTGTGGTTCAGCGTCATCCTCAACGTGAATCTGGCACTGCTGAACCTGCTGCCGTTGCCCGTGCTCGACGGCGGACACATCACGCTTTCGCTCATCGAGGCCGTCCGCCGCCGTCCGGTCAGCGCCCGGATCCTGAACACCATCCAGAGCGGGTTTGCCGTCTTGCTCATCGGCTTCATGATTTACATCGCGTTCTTCGACACCGGCGACTGGATCCGCAGCGCCCGGGCCGACCGCGAAGTGCCCATCATCTTTGCTCCGGTGAAGTAATTTTATGCGCTACTGCGAATCTCCGTTCTTCCATCAACGCCGCAAGACCCGCGAGATTGTTGTCGGCGATCCGGCGAACGGCGGCTTCATCATGGGCGGCGATCATCCCGTCGTGAAGCAATCCATGCTCACCTGCGACACGATGGACACTGCGTTGAGCGTGAAGCAGACGCTGGAACTCGTCGCCGTCGGCTGCCAGCTCGTGCGCATCACCGCGCCGACCGTGAAAGACGCGGCGAACTTGCAGAACATCGTCGCCGAACTGCGTAAACAAGGTTGCCTCGTGCCGATCGTGGCGGACATCCATTTCAAACCCGAGGCTGCGATAGAAGCGGTGAAATGGGTCGAAGTTGTGCGCGTGAATCCCGGCAACTACGCCGACTCCAAGAAATTTGCCACCAAGGAATACACCGACGACCAATACGCCGCCGAGCTGAAACGCATTGAGGAAAAGTTTTCCCCGCTGGTCATCGAAGCGAAAAAATTGAAGCGCTGCCTGCGCATCGGCACGAATCACGGTTCGTTGAGCGACCGCATCATGAACCGGTTCGGCGACACCCCGCTCGGCATGGTCGAGAGCGCGCTGGAATTCGCCCACATCTGCCGCCAGCACGATTTCCACAACTTCAAGTTCTCGATGAAATCGAGCAATCCGAAGGTGATGATCGAATGCTATCGCCTGCTCGTGGCACGCCTGAACGATCTTGGCGCCGACTGGAATTATCCGATCCATCTTGGTGTCACTGAAGCCGGCGAAGGTGAGGACGGCCGCATCAAGAGCGCCATCGGCATTGGTTCCCTGCTCTGCGACGGTCTGGGCGACACCATCCGCGTCTCGCTCACCGAAGACAGCCCGCGCGAGATCGAGGTCTGCACCGACCTGCTCGCGCAGATTCCGACGCTGACGGTAAGGACGCGTTCCACCGCGTCCCAAAACTCCTCGGACGAGAATGGGACACGGTGGAACGCGTCCCTACCAAAAGAATTTCCCTTCGATCCGTTCCATTTTGAGAAACGCGAGACGCCGGAGATTGAGCTGAACGAAAATACGAAATGCGGTGGCGAACAATTGATCCGCGTCGTCGTCACGCGTGCGACGTTCGACAAAGTCGCGCCAAAGATCCGTCCGAAAGACGACGTGAAACCGGAAGCGGTTTACGAAGACCTGAATATTTTTGAGATAGATCCGACCACGGATTTCGAGATCAATTGCGACACGCAGTTGGTCACCGTGAAGGACGGCGTGGATCTCCCGGCCATCACTGCATTCCGTTTGCTTGCGTCAAAATTGAAACGGCTCGGCCGTAACAATCCAATTCTACTGAAAGATACTTTATTCTCGGATAGTAGCCGCCGACGTGAGTCGGCGCAAACTTCCGCCACGAATCAAAGTGCGCCGACTGACGTCGGCGGCTACGAGGTTTTGGAACCCAAGATCGCCCTGCTCCGCGCGTCCGTGGTCATCGGTGCGCTGCTGGCGGACGGCATCGGCGATGCGATTCTCGTGCGCGGCGAAGCGGGCGGCGGTCAAAGCCTGCGCTTGGCTTACAATATTCTCCAAGCCGCCGGTTGCCGCAGTTTTAAGACGGATTACGTCGCCTGCCCGAGCTGCGGGCGGACGCTGTTCAATCTGCAGACCGTCACCGCGCGCATCAAGGCACGCACCGAGCATCTCAAGGGCGTGAAGATCGCCATCATGGGCTGCATCGTGAACGGCCCCGGCGAAATGGCCGATGCGGATTTCGGCTACGTGGGCGGCGCGCCGAACAAGATCAATCTCTACGTCGGCAAAACGCCGATCAAGTTCAACATCCCCGAAGCCGACGCCGTGGAACGCCTCGTGGATCTCATCAAAGAACACAACAAGTGGGTGGAGCCGGAAGCGAAGGAAGTTGCTGCGTGACTTAATCGCACCACAGCCCCTTTCTGTTTAGGGCCGGATTACTTTGTTGATGGTCTCCAGTTCCGCCGCCGCACGCTTATATTCTGTGAGGTCGGTTTCTTTGGTGGCGAGGCTTTCTTCAAAAAATGGAATTGCCCCGACCTTGTCTCCGATGACCATATGCTTCATGCCTATGTAATAGTTCGCCCGGCAACGCCACCAGTTTTGCACCTCGGGAGTGGCAGATTTAGCGCAGCCCAATAAACTTTTTCCGGAATATTTGCCGACAAGATAAAATCCAACAACATCTGACCAGGTGGGTTGCTTGTGCTTCAAGGAAGCTAAGTATGCTTTGAGATCCTCCGTCGCTCCCAGCCGGTCATTCAGACGGCAACGAATCAGCCAGATTTGAAATCGACATTCGTCCAATGACGCATCCAATTGCAACGCCTTCTGATAGTTTTTTAAAGCGGATTCAAACTGACCTAGACCGTTCTGAATAAATCCAAGGTTCAAATAAGCAAAAGGATCTTCAGGGGCCAATGCGACGGCTTTATTCAGATCGGCTATCGCCGCATTATCGTTGCCAAGATGGTGTTTAGCCGAACCGCGATTACCATAGGCGAGTGCAAGATTGCTGTTTAATTCTATGCTCTTATCCAGGTCAGCAATGGCTTCCTTGTAATTTTCGAGGCTGCTTTTGGCTAGCCCGCGATTATTGTAAGCCCACGCGAATGTGGAATCCAAGCGAACGGCTTCTGTGAAATCAAGAATGGCTTCGTTAAAATCCTTAAGATACCACTTCGCAAGCCCCCGCATATTGTAAGCAGCAGGGTAATTTGAATGTGATTCAATCGCATGGCTGAAATCCGCAATGGCAGCAGCGTAATTTGTCAAACCTTGTTCGGCTAGACCACGATCATAGTAGGCCGCAGCATAATCCGGTTTTAGCTGGATTGCTTTAGTGAAATCTAAGATGGCTGACGGGTAGTTTGTAAGATTCGCTTCCGCAAGGCCGCGCTGGTTGTAAGCAGGAGCATAAGCGGAATCTAATTTGATGGACTTGTTAAAGTCTTCAACGGATCCGGTGTAATCCTTCAGGTAGAATTTGGAAAAGCCGCGCGTGGTGTAGGCGGACGTCCAGCTGGAATCCAACTCAATCGCCTTGTCGGCATCCGCGACCGCCCCTTTGTAGTCTTCAAGTTTGTTTTTGGCCTGTGCCCGAAAGTTATAGGCCGCCACATAGTTTTGGAAAATCTCGATGGCTTTGGTGAAATTGCTTATTGCCCCGACAAAATCTTCAGCCTTTTTTTGGTTTGCCCCGGTGTCGTAGAACAATTTGGCTTCTGGTGGTGCTGTGATGACTAGCTGATGCTTTGCGCGGAAATAAAGTTTTCCAGAAATGAATGCGAGTACCATAAAGACAAAAACTCCAAGCCATAAAAACCAGATAAATGCACGGCTTTCACCAAAACGACGGGAAGCCTTCGACGATGTCTTGGAAACCCCTAGCCGAATCCAAAACGCCTCATCTGCCGCCAAATAACGCAACCACCAGTGGCGGCGGCGAGTAACGATAAAAATCAGAATGACACCAAGGACAGCAGCAACCAATGAAATCCAAGTCCATTTGTAGCAGTCATGTAATACCTCGTTCATACAATTCTAATTCGGCAGACGATATTACCCGCGAGTTCGCATGTAAATTTTAATTCAGATAGGCGTTGTTGTTTTGTTTTTCCTACGGGCAACAAACCGCTATCCTGCGCGCTCCAATGACTGACCGTCTGCCCATTTACGAGATTGAGCGCGAGATCATCGCCCGGCTGAAAACCGACCGGCGCTTGATCCTGTCCGCGCCCACCGGCTCCGGCAAATCCACGCAAGTCCCGCAGATGCTGTTGAAGCATCGGTTGCTGGCCGACGGGCAAGTGGTCGTTCTGCAACCGCGCCGGCTCGCCACACGGTTGCTGGCGTCGCGCGTCGCGCAGGAACTCGGCGTCCAGCTCGGACAGGAAGTCGGTTATCAGATCCGTTTTGAGAACGTCACGTCGGCCAAGACTAAAATCCGGTTCGTCACGGAAGGCGTGCTGCTGCGGCAGATGATTGACGACCCGAAGCTGCGCGGCATCTCGGCGCTGATCTTTGACGAGTTTCATGAGCGGCATCTTTACGGTGACATCACGCTGGCGCGCGCGCTGGATTTGCAGGAGCAATTTCGCCCTGATCTGAACCTCGTCGTCATGTCCGCCACCTTGAACGCGGGCGAGTTGGAAAAATATCTTACTCACCGTAGGAGCCGAGGTAACGAGGCTCATTCTTTAATGGGAACTGATCAGAGCCTCCTTACGTCGTCTCCTACAAATGAAGCGCGCTGTTCTGTCCTCTCCTCCGCTGGTCGCATGTTTCCGGTGGAGATCGAATACGCCGCGACGCCGGGTTACACGGACAAACGCCCCGTTTGGGAACAGGCGGCGGACGCGTTCAGCCATTACGTTCACGGCGGCGGCGAAGGCGACGTGCTGGTGTTCATGCCCGGCGGTTTTGAGATTTCACAGACGATTGAAGCCATCCGCCACACGTCCGAGGCAAAGGGATTTATTCTGCTGCCGTTGCACGGCGAGTTGCCGCCCAAAGATCAGGACGCCGCCGTGGCGCGTTACGAGAAGCGCAAAGTGGTTGTGGCCACGAACGTCGCCGAAACGTCGCTGACGATTGACGGCGTGCGGCTGGTGATTGACAGCGGACTCGCGCGCATCCCGCGCTACGATTCCAATCGCGGCATCAACACGCTGCTCATCGAGCGCATCAGCCAGTCGTCGTCCGACCAGCGCGCCGGGCGCGCCGGCCGCACCGCGCCGGGCGTGTGCATGCGGTTGTGGTCGCGCGAAGAACACGGACACCGCGCGGTTCAGGAACTGCCGGAAGTCAAACGTCTCGACCTGTCCGAAGTCGTGCTCACGCTCAAGGCGTCGGGCGTGCAGGACCTGCGAAAATTCCGCTGGCTCGAAGCACCAGATGAACAAAGCCTCGCCCACGCGGAGGAATTGCTCACCGACCTGGGCGCGCTAAGACCCGTCTCCCAACTCTCAACCACCAACTCTCAACTCACCCCAATTGGCCGCAAGCTGCTCGCATTTCCATTGCACCCGCGTTATGCGCGGATGCTGCTGGCGGCACAGGAATACGGCTGCGTCTATCAAGCGTGCCTCGTCGCCGCACTCACGCAAGGACGTGATCTGCTGCTGCGCAATTGCGGCAAGGACGTTGACTCCGCGCGTGAGGATTTGCTCGGCGACAAGTCGTCTTCGGATTTTTGGATTCTCATGCGCGCGTGGACGTATGCGGCGAAAAATGATTTCCGCCTCGACGCCTGCCGCAAGCTCGGCATCCACGCCGTCACGGCGCGCCAGGTCGGGCCATTGCTCGAACAATTCCTGCGCATCGCCGCCAAGGAAGGACTCGATGTGCAGCCGCGCGAGGTCAAGGACGAGGCGTTGCAGAAGTGTGTGCTGATCGGGTTCTCCGACCGCGTGGCGCGCCGGCTCGACCAGGGCACACTGCGATGCGACCTCGTCCATAATCGGCGTGGCGTGCTGGCGCGCGAAAGCGTGGTGCAAAAAAGTCCGCTGCTCGTCGTCGCCGAAATCCGCGAGATCGAATCACGGGACAAAGAGATGAACACCATTCTTTCCCTCGCGACGGGGATTGAACCGGACTGGCTGCAGGAACTGTTTCCCGAGGACATCGAATCCGACGTGCAGGTGCAGTTTGATGCGACGGCCAAGCGCGTGCAGGCGGCGGAGCTGTTGAAATTTCGCGGCCTGGCGCTGTCCGCCAAACGCATTGACCCGCCACCGGCGGACGCGGCGGCACGCATTCTGACGGATGAAATTCTTACCGGCCGGCTCCAGTTGCCAAACTGGGATCACGGTGTGGAACAATGGCTGGCGCGCCTCCATCTGCTTTGCCAGCACTGCGCGGATTTGCAGTTGCCCGCGATCACGGAGGACGACAAGAAATCCGTGATCGAGCAGCTTTGCCACGGCGCGGTCAGCTACAAAGACATCAAGGAACGCGAGGTCAAACCGGTCGTGATGTCGTGGCTCTCCCACGCGCAACGCGAGCTGCTGGACAAGCACGCGCCGGAACGGTTGACGCTGCCGAACGGCCGCACGCCCAAGGTCAGTTACGAAAATGGCAAGACCCCGTTCATTTCGCTGCGCATCCAGGAGCTTTACGACGTGAACCAGACGCCGAAAATCGCCTTGGGCCGCGTGCCGGTGGTCGTGCACATCCTGACCCCGGGCATGAAGCCGATTCAAGTGACGCAAGACCTCGGGAGTTTCTGGAAGGACCATTATCCGCGCATCAAGTCCGAGTTGCAGCGCAAATATCCGAAACACCTGTGGCGATAAACGCACGGCTCGCACGACATCCCAAGTCACATCAGCATTTGAGTAAATCAAAACGTGTCGGAGCTTGGTGTCTTGGCGGTTGAAATTCTTGGATGAACCTAAAATCCGCAGTCGGGATGAACCACGAAATACACGAAAACAAAGGATACAATGCCTGTTTCGTCTCCATTCCAACATTCACCCTCCGGGTGAAATAGAAAGGTTCGGCAATGCCTTGTCTCTTTTGTGTGTTTCGTGTGTTTCGTGGTTTCAATTGCTGTTTCCAGGTTGAAATCAAAACTCGCGGCTTGTCCCTGCGGCGGGGTTTGCCTAGATTGCGGCTTCCAAAAATAATTTATGCCAGCCAAACGCAAACTTCGTTACGGAATGGTCGGTGGCGGCCAGAACGCCTTCATCGGCGCCGTCCACCGCATGGCCGCAAACCTCGACGGCCAGATTGAACTCGTCGCCGGGGCCTTTTCTTCCGACGCCAAAAACTCGAAGACCACCGGCGAACAGCTTTTCCTCAATCCCAGCCGCGTCTATGCGAGCTATGCGGAAATGGCCGAGGGCGAAGCGGCGTTGCCGGCGGATGAGCGGATTGATTTCGTTTCCATCGTCACGCCGAATTTTCTGCACGCGCCAGTCGCCACCACTTTCCTAAAGGCCGGCTTCCACGTCGTCTGCGACAAGCCGATGACGCTGGATTTGAAGGAAGCGAAGGCGCTGCGCGACACGGTGCGCAAGAGCGGAAAGGTTTTCGCGCTCACGCACAATTACACCGGCTATCCGATGGTGAAGGAGGCGCGCGAACTCGTCCGCAGTGGCAAGCTCGGGAAGATTTTGAAAATCATCGCCGAATATCCGCAAGGCTGGTTGCTCGACAAAATCGAGGCCGATGGCCAGAAGCAGGCCGCCTGGCGCGCGGACCCGAAGAAGGCCGGCGCGAGCTGTTGCGTGGGTGACATCGGCACGCACGCGGAAAATCTCGGCCGCTACATCACCGGCTTGCAGATTGATGAATTGTGCGCGGAGTTCACAAGCTTCATTCCCGGTCGCAAGCTGGAGGACGACGCGAACATGCTCCTCCGCTACAAGGGCGGCGCGAAGGGCGTGCTGCATTGTTCCCAAATTTCCTGCGGCGAGGAAAACAACCTGAACATCCGCGTCTACGGCACCAAAGGTTCGCTCGCGTGGCAGCAGGAACATCCGAACGAACTGAAATTTATCCCGAAAGGTGAACCGGCCAGGATCCTTCGTCGCGGCAACGGTTACGTCAGCGACGTGGCGAAGAAATTCACGCGCCTGCCGTTCGGCCATCCCGAGGCGTTCATCGAGGCGTTCGCGAATATTTACCTCGAAGCCATCGCCGCCATCCGCGCCAGCATCGCCGGCAAGCGCGGCACGTTTGATTTCCCGACCGTGGATGATGGCGTGGAAGGCATGGCCTTCATTGAAACCGCCGTGAAATCCGCGAAGTCGAATGCCAAGTGGACCAAGTTCCCAAAGATTTGAAATGGAGCGCCGGTCTCTGACCCGGCCAGATTGCATTAAAATAACATCGTGCCGGGTCGGAGACCGGCGCTCCAAATAACAAAAATGAAAAAACTCATCATCGCCACCGCGCTGGCGGTCACGGTCACCAACCTCGCGCTCGCGCAAACCTCCAACGCGCCCGCAGCACCCGCGCCCAAGAACGTCGAAGTCACCATTGACGGCGTCGCTGGTTTTCAAGACACGCCGCTGCAACCGGACGGCAAGTGGCATGTCCACGACCCGGCGCGACCGCAGCCGCCGGTCGTCACACCGGGTGCGACGTTCAGCCAGAACGCGAATCCGCCGAGCGATGCGATCGTTCTGTTTGATGGGAAAGATTTGTCCCAATGGCGCGACAAAGGCAGCGGCGGTCCGGCGCAGTGGACTGTGGCCGATGACGTGGCCACCTCAGCCAAAGGTGACATCGTGACGACGAATAAGTTTGGTGACATCCAGCTGCATCTGGAATTTCGCGAACCAACCCCCGGTAAAGGTGAAGGCCAGGGTCGCGGCAACAGCGGCGTCTATTTCATGGGGCTTTACGAGGTCCAGGTGCTCGACTGCTACATCAATAAAACCTATGCCGATGGCTCGACCGGAGCGATTTACGGCCAGCATCCACCGCTCGCCAACGCTTGCCGGCCGCCCGGGAAATGGCAGACCTACGACATCATTTTCAACCCGCCTCATTTTGGAGCGGATGGTGAAGTGACTACACCTGCCTACGTCACGGTGATTCTCAACGGGGTTTTGGTGCAGAACCATCAGGCTTATCGCGGTGCGTCGAACTGGAAGAGTCCCGGCAAATACACGGCGCACGGTCCGACCGGCCCGCTCGCCCTGCAGTATCACAGCAATCCCGTTTCCTTCCGCAACATCTGGGTGCGCCCGGTGCCTTTGGTCAATGAACCTTGAAAATCAATTCAAAATTATAAATTAAAAATGAAAAAACTTTCCCTCCTGCTGGCGGTCATGCTGACGGCCACACTTCTGCAAGCCGCACCCAAAAAACTGCTCGTGGTCACGACCACGACGGGGTTCCGTCATAGCTCCATCCCGACGTTGGAGAAAGTCCTGTCGCAACTCGCCAAGGAAAGCGGTGACTTCACCGCGGATTTTGTGCAACAGCCGCCGGGAAAACCTGACGCACCCAAGAAGCCAACGGCGTTAAAGACCGACGCCACGGATGAACAAAAGGCGGCTTTCAAATCAGCCGAGGAAAAATTCCCAGCGGAACAGGCGGCATATGAAACCGCCGAGGCAAAATGGGAAGCGACGCTCAAGGCGGCGCTCCAAAAACTGTCGCCAGCGTCGCTGAAGAATTACGACGGCGTGGTGTTCGCGAGCACCACCGGCGATCTGCCGATCCCTGACAAGCTGGGATTTTTGGACTGGATCAAAGCAGGCCACGCGTTCATTGGTATTCATGCGGCAAGCGACACGTTCCACGGCTGGCCGGAATTCACTCAGATGCTCGGCGGCGAATTTGCTCATCATGGCAAACAGGTGGGCGTGGAATGTTTTAACCAGGACCCGTCAAATCCCGCCACCGCGTCGCTGCCGAAATCGTGGACGATCCAGCAGGAGGAGATTTATCAGTTCAAAAATTATGACCCGGCCAAAGTCCACGACCTGCTGATCATGGACAAACATCCCGAAACCGGCGCTCCCGGCCATTACGGCGTTTCCTGGTGTAAAGATTACGGCAAAGGCCGTGTGTTCTACACGTCGCTGGGCCATCGCGAAGACTTGATTGATACCGACCCAACCATCAAAGACCGCAAGAACTCCGTGGAGATCAGCAAGGCATATCAGGCGCATCTGCTTGGCGGTATCAAATGGGCGCTGCAATAACCTGATGAAGCGCGGATTGTCCCAATCCGCAGCAGGTGGCAATGCAATGCAAGTCGCTTGAAACTTTAACCGCCACCCTGCATTCCACGCGCTGCGAGTTGAGACAACTCGCGCTCCGTTCAGTTAGTTGGACGCAATCCCATTTGTGACGGCGCTTGAGTTCCAACCTGCCACTCCGTAAATTCAGCGCCCATGAGCAAACCGTTAAAGGAACAGGTCGCCGAAACATCAGCTTGGATTCGCACGTTGCGCACGGAAGTGGGCCGCGTAATTGTCGGCCAGGAACAACTGGTCGAGCGCCTGCTGGTCGGTCTGCTCGCAAACGGCCACGTCCTTCTCGAAGGCGTGCCCGGTCTGGCGAAGACACTCTCCGTCCGCACGCTCGCCGCAGCGGTGCAGGCGAGTTTCCGGCGCATCCAGTTCACGCCCGACCTGCTGCCTGCCGACATTGTGGGCAATTTGATCTACAGTCCGCAGGACGGCAAATATCACGTCACCCAAGGCCCGGTGTTCGCCAATTTTGTTCTGGCCGACGAAATCAACCGCGCACCGGCCAAGGTGCAGTCCGCACTACTTGAAGCGATGCAGGAACGGCAGGTCACGCTCGGCGGCGAAACGCGCAAGCTGCCGTCGCCGTTCCTCGTGCTCGCCACGGAAAATCCAATTGATCAGGAAGGCACCTATCCCCTGCCCGAAGCGCAGGTGGACCGCTTCATGTTCAAGGTGATTTTGGATTATCCATCCTTCGCGGAGGAGCGGCACATTTTGGATCGCATGGCTTTCACCGCGCCGGAAACCATCGTCAAACCCGTCGTCGGCCTCGACGAAATTTTGGCCACGCAAAGAATTGTGGACCAAATCCATGTGGACGAAAAGATCCGCGACTACATCGTCAAACTGGTTTTCGCCACGCGCAAGCCGGAGGAACACAAGCTCGACCTGAAACATTTCATCCAGTTCGGCGCGTCGCCGCGCGCGACGATTTATCTGACCATTGCCGCCAAAGCCTGGGCGCTGCTGCAAGGCCGCGATTATGTGATCCCCGAAGACGTGAAAAACATCGGGCCGGATGTCCTGCGCCACCGCATCATCCTGACTTACGAGGCCGAGGCGCAATCCGTGACAAGCGACGCCATTGTCAAAAAGATTTTGAACGCCGTGCCGGTGCCGTGAATTGCTTATGACATTGCGAGAAAAACTAAATTGGAGTGGCAATAGTGCGTCGCGATTAAAGACGGTTAAAGAAACTCAAGACGAAATCGCCGCCGGAAAAGCTCAACAAGTTAGTTACTATTGGCACGTTGGGGAGACAGTCAATTATGCGATAGAAGCATACTTGGATGGAAATCAGGAAACCACCATCAGCGCGGCAAAATTAGTCGTTGATGCAACAATGCTTTATTTTTACGGCGGCTGGCGAGAAACATTATTAAATCACGAAGGTAAAACGGGCCACGAAGTATGGAAAAATTATCTTTGGTATGACGAAGTTCAGCAATCTTTGCCATTTGCCGCAGCCTTATCAGACTGGGATGCGGTAGCACGAATTGCAGCTTATCCACCGGAAAATCTATCACCCGACCCAGCCAAAGCAAAAGGCGAAGGGGCGTGGGGATGGGGATTAATCTTATTTCTAAAGAATGCGCATCGCCAAAAAATAGAGGATTTCTTGAAAAGGGCTGAAGGTGACAAGGCAAAACGGCCAAAGCTACTCTGTCCAGTTTTACGCGCCTTGATGGATAACGACGCCGATCAGTATGCAAAATTATTGTTGGTATATTTGAATTACTATCGGAAAAGTGAATTCAAACATTTGGTGACAAAACTTGTTTCGCTCGAAGGAACGACTATTTATCACCTTGGCCGCAAGCAGGGATTCAAAATCACATTGCCTGAAAATTTAGCAACCCATGTGATTCGGTTTGAAGATTAAGAATAATTTCCCATGACCGTCACCGATCTTCTCGAAACCTTCCGCCGCGTTGAGTTGCGCACCAACCGCCTCGTCAACGGATCGGCGGTGGATATTTCAGGGCAAGCGTTGGCGCAGTGCCGCCGGATTTCGCGAGCCGTGGAAAACAGCAAGGACGGCGAACGTTCCGTCTTTGATGGCAAAATAGATGGCGTATTTCTTAAAGCGGCGCAGGCGAATTTTCTGCGCACGTCCACGCACCATTTGAAAATGTCCTGGGTTGGCCAGCGCACGGTAAAGCGCACGCTTTACTTCCAACTTGAATTCTTTACCAAGTCCGGGCCGCTCCGCTTCATACCAAGCCACTGCCTCCTCAAATTCAGAAAGTGCTGCAGACTTGAAAACGACCGGCAGGCTCATTGCCAGCCGAAGCGTTTGTTAAGTTTGGCTTCAACTTGTTCCCAAGGAATTCCATCACGGGGATTTTTCTCAAAATCAGCGAGGCGGCGGTCAAGTTCGGCAGATTGTTCGGGAGTAAGTTCGTCTTCCAAGGCCCCGAATTTTTCCCAGACCATTTCGGCAACCGCCTGTTGCTCGGCTCGCGGCAAGTGTTCGATTTGTTCGAGAATTTCCGTCGCACTCATGGCGCTAATTTACTCCGTTGACTCATTGGTGCAAGCAAGGTTTTTTCGCCGCGTGTATTCCGCATTCACTTTCAAACGCGCAGCCCTTACCCTCGTTTTTTCATGACCGTCACCGAACTTCTTGAAACCGTCCGCCGCGTTGAGTTGCGCACCAACCGCCTCGCCAACGACACCATGGTCAGTGCCTGCTTTAGCCATTTCAAGGGACGCGGCACGGACTTCGCGGAGCATTCATTGTTGAGCCGGAGCGCACCAAATTCGGCAAACTCCAGCGTGGCATTTGAATTTAATCAACGATAGTTTGGTCAGACACATCATGAAACAATCACCGACACACATGGCTCATCATTTTGCCGCTTCGAGTTGGATCATATTGCTGTTATTTCTCGGCAGCCTTTGGCATCCGGTCATTGCCCGGGCAGAGGTCCGCCTGCCGCGGGTGTTCGGCAGCCACATGGTGCTTCAACAGGAAAGGCCCCTGACCATCTGGGGTTGGGCGACGCCCAATGAAAAGGTCACCGTTCAACTGGGGACCGTGACCCAATCAGTTCAAGCCAATGAACGGGGCGAATGGAAAGCCGTGTTGCCCGCCATAAAGGCGGGCGGGCCTTACACGCTCGCCGTGAGCGGCTCAAACACGATCACATTTGACGATGTGATGATCGGCGAAGTCTGGCTGTGCTCCGGTCAGTCGAACATGGAAATGGGACTTGGCCTCGCCAACAACGCAAAAGCGGAAATTGCCAATGCCAGTCATCCCGGCCTGCGTTTGTTGATGGTGGATAATCGTTGGACGCCACTGCCGCAGGGCGATATGAAGGGAACATGGAAGGTGTGCTTGCCCGAGACGGTGGCCGAAGGTGGCTGGAGCGGGTTCTCAGCCGCTGGGTATTTTTTCGGTCGTGAACTCAATGAGAAACTCGGCGTCGCCATCGGCCTCGTGGAGGCTGATTGGGGCGGCACCCGCATCGAATCGTGGACACCACCGGAAGGATTTGCCGCCGTGCCGTCGTTAAAAGAGGAATATGAGAAAGTCCAATTGAGCGATCCGCGAACCGGGTTGCACAAAGAGAAGCTAGGCCAGACGCTCGACCAGTTTGAATCATGGAATCAAGCCGCACACAAGGCGATGACCGCAGATGAAATTGTTCCGCCGATGCCGGATTATCCCGATGGACTGCGAGCGCCCCATGACCTGCAGCAAGCCACTGCGCTTTACAACGGGATGATTCATCCTTTGATACCGTTTCCGATCCGTGGTGCAATCTGGTATCAAGGCGAAGCCAACATGGGCGAAGGCATGCGATATGCCGAACACATGAAGGCCCTGGTGGCCGGCTGGCGCACACTTTGGGATGAAGGTGATTTCCCGTTCTACTTTGTGCAGATCGCGCCGTTCAATTACGGCGGCAATCCGCAAACAGAAGCGGAACTCTGGGAAGCCCAAACCGCCGCCGCCAATATGATTCCCAACACGGGCATGGCCGTCGTCAACGACATCGGAAACCTCAAGGACATTCACCCGACGAACAAACAGGACGTAGGCCACCGGCTCGCACTGCTGGCGTTAGCCAAAACCTATGGGCGGAACGATCTGGTGTATTCGGGGCCTGAGTTCAAATCCATGGCCCTGGCTGGCGATAGCCTCCGCGTCACCTTTGATCACGTGGGCGGCGGACTGACCAGCCGGGACGGCAAACCGCTGGACTGGTTTGAAATCATTGACGCGGACGAAGGTGGCTTTGTGAAAGCCAACGCCCGCATTGATGGCGACAACGTGATCCTCTCAGCTCCCGGAATAAAACATCCCGTGGCAATGCGCTTTGGTTGGAGTGGTCTGGCCGAGCCCAATCTGATGAATGCCGAGAGGCTTCCCGCCGGTGCCTTCCGCGCGGGCGACGTGCCCAAGCGTGACTGGATCACTATGAATGTTCCCGAAGCGAAAGATTATCAGCTGGTTTATGATCTGGATCTGACGAAGCTCGGTCCGGCCATCACGTATGATGTCGATAATCACCAGAACATCCACAAACCCTTTGATCGCATCGCGTATTTTATCGAACTGGTGGACGCGAATTATAACACCCAGGACATCTATGTTTCCATGGATGCGTTCACGGACGACCTTCGCAAGATCGGCGTGCCCGTGTTCGGCTCGGGCGCGGAATTTCAACAGAACATCACCAACATGGATGTCTTTTCCAACGTCAAAGGCATCGTGACCGGAACCGGACTGGCTGGCGGCAGCGTCGAGTTCTGGCCGAATAACTATGGTCCAGCGAATTCCGCCAATGTGCCCAACGCTTCGGGAACTGCATTTGATTTCGGCGATCAGCGCACCGATCCCACCGACGGCTACGGTTCAATGCAGGTGCATAATCACGATGCGCGGCAGACCTTGTTCGCGATCAATCATTGGCGCGAAGGCGTGCACGCCGACGTGGGCATCGGCAATCAAACCAAGGAGAATCCTGATTGGACGTTTGCGAGCAATGCGGGCAGCTATCACGCCATGCGTTTGCGCGTGCTCGTGCGCTGCCGTTGAACCAGCCTTCACGTGATTGAAACTGAGGCCGTATGACCGTCACTGAACTTCTCGAAACTGTCCGCCGCGTTGAGTTGCGCACCAACCGCCTCGTTAACGACA
>Ga0247670_1000078_pt1 | contig 31672 bp, 28 predicted proteins | sample CNK11_metaG_FD_183042 | JGI IMG/M metagenome (GOLD analysis project Ga0247670, IMG submission 183042) | Soil microbial communities from Purdue University Martell Research Forest, Indiana, United States - CNK11 | ecosystem: Environmental > Terrestrial > Soil > Temperate forest > Bulk soil...
GTCCGCGATCAGTTCATCCGTCTTGCCTTTCAGGAACAGGTCGGTTGCTGTCGGGCCGGGGGCCACGGCATTCACCGAGATGTTACGCCCGCGAAGTTCCTTCGCAAAAATGTTCGTCATCGTTTCGACCGCCGACTTGGTCCCGGCATAAACCGAATAACCGGGCATCGCGCGCGCCACAATGCTGGACGAGAGATTAACGATGCGGCCACCTTGACGCAGCCGTTTGGCCGCCAGCCTGAGGGTGTTGAATGTACCTTTCACATTGATGGCCAGCATCCGGTCAAACAGCGCATCATCCGTTTCCGCCAACGGGACCAGACCTGGCTGCATGACACCGGCATTATTGACGAGAACATCCATGCCGCCGAAGACGGTTTCGATCTGTTCAAACATGGCCGCCACCTCGGCCGCGCTCGAAACGTCGGCCTGAATCGCCGTGGCCCGTCCGCCCGCAGCTTGAATTTCCTGAACCACCGCGTTCGCGTCCGCCGCACTTCCGGCATAGTTGATGACGATGGCGAAACCGTCCGCCGCCAGGCGTTTGGCAATGGCCGCACCGATGCCGCGTGAGGAGCCGGTAACGAGAGCCACTTTTGAATTATTTGATTGAGCGTTTTTCATATTTTTACCTTTCATTTGTTGGTTTGTGGTTACGTGCCGCTTAACGTCTCCAGCATCGCACCGCCGTTATTTTTCTGTAGCCGTTCAATGTGGATATCGGCTATTCATAAACTGCATGACCGCATTTGAAGACCTCTCACTGCTGCGCGCCTTTGTGTGCATAGTGGAAAGCGGCAACATTTCCGCCGGCGCACGTCGGCTGAAAATTCCCCAGCCCACACTCAGCCGTTACCTGCGCACGCTGGAAGAACACTGTGGCGCAGCCTTGCTGCGGCGTGATACCCACCGGATGAGTTTGACTGAGACTGGTCACCGTCTGCTGGCGGACGCACGGGCAATGCTTGCACTGGCGGATGAAGCGGGTCAGCGACTGCATGAAGACCAAACCGTGTTGCGCGGTCATTTGCGCCTGTTTGCCACCATTGACTCCGGACAGTCAATATTCACCCGGCTGATTACCAGCTTCATTCAAGCTAACCCCGGCATCACGGCGGAGCTTAGTTACACCAATCGCCCGTCGCGCATGATTGAAGAGGGCTGTGACGCCGGCGTCGTGGCGGGCGACATCACGGACGACAGCGTCATCGCCCGGCCAGCCGGCACAATAGTGCGTTATCTGGCAGCGTCACCGGCTTTCGTTAAGAGCCGCCTCCCGGTGAAAGCGCCTGCCAATCTGAAGTCATGGCCTTGGCTGGTGCTTTCTGGTGTCCATTTTGGCGTTTCCGACAAGGTCACACTTTCTTCCCCAAAAAAAGCCGATCAAACCATTCCCATGAAACCTGTGCTCATCTCCGAAGGTGTCACCAGTCTGCGAGAAGCGGCCAGAGCGGGTCTTGGTGTCGCGGTCTTGCCGGATTGGCTGATTCGAGAAGATATTGTCTCGGGAAAACTCGTCCGCGTCCTGCCGCAGTGGAATGCAAAAGACCTGCCGTGCCATGTCGTTTATCAAGGGCATCGGATGCTTCCGGTTCGCGTCCGCACATTTATTGATTTCGCCGTTACCTATATGACAACCGAGTTACATTCCAAAGAGTGACAGCTGTCCGGGAAGTACTGTCACCTTTATTCGGGCGAGTCTGGACTGCCAGCGAACCGGTCAGTAAGACCACTGAAAAGTAACGAAAAATAGTCGTAAGCAATGGCAAATTACCTTTATTTTACAACGGTTTTTTCTAATTTTCTGGCATCTGATTCGGGTTTGCAGACCGCGTCCATCCGTGGTTAAAATATCGCGCATGAATTACTGGCTCGTAAAATCCGAACCCGAATCCTATTCCTGGACGACGTTCGTCAAGGACGGCAAGGCCGCCTGGACCGGCGTGCGGAATTTCGCGGCGCGACTCAATCTGCGCGCGATGAAAAAAGGCGACCTGGTTTTCTTCTATCACAGCGTGACGGATAAACAGATCGTCGGCCTCGCCCGCGTCGTGAAGGAATTCTATCCCGATGCCACCGCCGAAGAAGGCGACTGGTCGTGCGTGGATCTGGTTCCGGTGAAGCCGGTCGCCAAGCCGGTCAGCCTGGAAACCATCAAGGCCGACAAACTGCTCCGCGAAATGGCGCTGGTGAAACAGTCACGATTGTCCGTGGGGCCGGTGACGGAAGCGCAGTGCCAGCGGTTGCTCGAACTGGCCGGGACAAAAATCTAATCGCACTGTCGTAGCGGCGGGTCGGCAGACCGCCGCATTTCTTCTGATTCAATCAGCGGCGGTCTGCCGACCCGCCGCTAGGAACTTTGCTACTGTCGGTTGACATCGCGCAGGGTTTCTGCCGAAATACGCGCACTCCGAACCCAATATGGCGAACGAATCCATTTCTTCCGGCGCAACGACCATTCCAAACCAAGGCTGGCGCGTGGCGTTTGCCGGACTCGGCATCAATCTCGCCCTCGGTATTCTCTACACTTGGAGCATGTTCAAGGATGCCATCGCGAAAGATTTCGGCTGGCAGGGCAGCCAGCTCAATGATCCTTACGCGCTCTGCTGCCTCGTTTTCGCATTCGCGATGATTGTCGCGGGACGTTGTCAGGATAAATTCGGACCGCGCGTCACCGCCTCCATCGGCGGCCTGCTCGTCGGCGCGGGAATGGTCTTGATTTCCACAACGAACAGTTACGCGACATGGTTGCTCGGTTTCGGAGTGCTGGTGGGAATTGGCATAGGCTTCGGCTACTCGTCCACGACGCCGCCCGCGTTGAAATGGTTTCCGCCGGCCAAGACGGGGCTGATCGCGGGGATTGTGGTGGCCGGTTTCGGCCTCGCGCCGATTTATCTCGCGCCGACCTCGCAATTTCTGCTGGCGCATTTTGGGCTGAAACAATCCATGCTCATCTTCGGGGCGGCGTTCGCCGTCATCGTCTGCAGCCTGGCGCAGTTGCTGGTGAACCCGCCGGCCGGTCACGTCGCCGGCGCGAATACAGCAAATGCAAACACTGCGGCAAAACCCGTCGCGGCGGTGAATTTCTCGCCCGGCCAAATCCTGCGGCAGCCGAAATTCTGGCTGTTGTGGGTGATCTATTTCATCGGCGCGGGCGCGGGGTTGATGGTCATCAGTAGCGTCAGCGGCATGGCGAAAAAGACGATGGGCGAATCGGCATTCATCGCCGTGGCGGTCATGGCACTCGGGAATGCCGGCGGCCGCATCATCGCGGGGATTTTATCGGACAAGATCGGGCGGCGCTGGACGTTGATGCTCGTTCTGCTCATCCAGGCGGCGTTGATGTTCGTCGCGATTCCGGTGACCAACTCGACCGACGGGCCCAAGTTCGTGATCGTGTTGATTGCAACGATGATCGGTTTTAATTATGGGGCGAACCTGTCGCTGTTTCCGTCCTTTACGAAAGACCTTTGGGGCTTGAAAAATTTCGGCATGAACTACGGCGTGCTGTTCACCGCCTGGGGCGTCGGTGGGTTCGTGCTGAGCCGGGTGCAGCAGATGCTCAAGGCCGGCAGCGGCGATTTTAAATCTTCATTCATCGCCGCCGGGGTGTTGCTCGTTGTCGGAGCGGCGCTGACACTCCTGCTCAGGACACCGCCGACTCAACCGAAGACTTCCTGAACCGAGTCGTGCAGCGCTGAAGCCATTTTCGACACTTGTTTCCTTGTGGTGCAATAGGGCGGCAGCAGTGCGATCACATTTCCGATGGGCCGTGTCAGCACGCCGCGTCTGGCCATCGCCTCGCAAACCCGGATGCCCGCGCGTTCGCGCAAAGCGAACGGCTCACGCGTTCGCCAGTTCTTGACCAGTTCAATTCCCGCGACCAGCCCGACCTGTCGCACATCGCCGACATTCGGCAGCGACCAGAGCGTTTGCAGTTCCTTGTGCAGATGCTTTTGCAACTGTGCGCGCTGGAGGACGGATTGTTCCGTCTGCAAAATGTCCAGGCTCGCCAGCGAGGCCGCCGCACCGAGTTGATTGCCGGTGAAACTGTGGCCATGGAAAAATGTTTTGAACTCTTCGTATTCGCCGAGAAACGCGTCAAAAACGTTTTGCGTCGTCAGCGTTGCCGCCATCGGCAGATAGCCGCCGGTCAGGCCCTTCGCGAGACAGAGAAAATCGGGTTGAACCGACTCATCCTGACAGGCAAACAGCGGCGATTTTGAATTTTGAATTTTGAATTTTGAATTGGCCCGGCCAAACCCCGTCATCACTTCATCGGCGATGAGCAATGCGCCATGCGAGCGGGCGATGCCAGTGACTTGTTTCAACCAGCCGCCCGGTTGCGGAATCATTCCCGCCGCGCCCTGCATCAGGGGTTCGAAAATAAACGCAGCGAACGGGTTTCCCTTTTTCTTCCGGGCGGAAAATTTTTGTTCCACTTTGCCGACACATTCCCAATTGCACTTCCGGTAGTTTCGCGCGTCGTCGCGTTCCGGTTGGGCGCGGTTGAACGGGCAGCGGTAGCAATACGGTGACATCACCTTGTCCGTCGGAAACAGCATGCCGCCATACGCTTTGTGAAACAGATCAATGTGGCCGAGCGAAACCGCGCCGATCGTGTCACCGTGATAGGCGCCGTCGAGCGATAGGAATTTTGGCCGCACGGCTCGCGAGGGCGCTCGCCCCACCGTCTTGCCGCGTGTGCGGCGCGTGAATTCGTAGGCGAGCTTCAGCGCGACTTCCATCGCCGTCGAGCCGTCGTCGCTGAAAAAGACCTTTTCCAGTTTTGAATTTTTAATTTTTAATTTTGAATTGGCGGCGTGAACCAGCTTTTCCGCCAGCAAACTGGCCGGTTCATTCGCAAAGCCCAGCGCCGAGCTGTGTGCGATTTTTCTTAACTGCCGGTTTATGGCCGCATTGATCTTGGGATGGTTATGGCCATGCAGATTCGTCCAGATGGAGGAGTTGGCGTCCAGATATTCGCGGCCTTTGACATCGTGCAACACTGCGCCCTTGCCGGAGGAAATGACGATCGGTTCGCGCTTGAGCCAGTCGCGCATCTGCGTGAACGGATGCCAGACAAACTTGTGGTCAAGTTGGGCGAACGGGTTCATGGATTAAAAATTTTCAATGCCGCCTGTAGTTCCGTCACATCTTCCGGCGTGTGTGATGCGGTGAGCGTCACGCGCAGCCGTGCCGAGCCGCGCGCCACGGTCGGATAGCGGATGGCCGGAATAAAAATGTTTTGTTCGCGCAACTTTGTGGCGAGTTCAACCGCCTTGATCTCGTCGCCGATAATGAGCGGGATGATGGCGCTGGTGGATGTTACCTCGAATTGATTGACGAGCTGCCGGAGTAAACTCCGGCGCTGTTCGCCTTTGGTCGACTGGACCATTTTAATTCCCGCCGTGGCGGCGGCGGCGGCGGCGGGAACAGGTGCGGTGCTGAAAATGAAACTGCGGGCGCGGTGCACCAGCAGATCAATCAACGGCCGCGAGCCGCAGATGTAGCCACCGCTGGCGCCGAGCGCCTTGCCGAGTGTGCCCATCTGGATTTCTATCCGGCCGCTGACGCCGAACTCATCCGCCATGCCCCGGCCGGTTTTCCCGTAAAGCCCGGTGGCATGTGCTTCATCCACCATGAGCCACGCGCCGTATGTTTCCTTGAGCGCGACAATTTCCCGGAGCGGCGCAGCGTCACCGTCCATCGAGAAAATACTTTCCGTGACGATGAGCACGCGCGCTCGTTGTTGAATGTTGGATGTTGGATGTTGGATATTTTTCCCCGCCCACTTCAGGATTTTTTCAAGGTCGTTCAGGTCGTTATGATCGAAGACGCGAAGTTTGGCCCCCGAAAGTTTGGCGGCGTCCACGATGCAGGCGTGGACGAGTTTGTCCACAATGATGATGTCGTCCTTGCCGCAAATGGCGGTGATGGTGCCGAGTGCGGCGGCATAGCCAGTGGAAAAGGTCAATGCAGCTCCAGTGCCTTTGAATGCGGCAAGGGCTTCCTCAAGCTCGTGAAACGGCGCGAGCGAGCCGCAGATCAACCGCGATGCGCCTGCGCCTGCGCCGAACTTCTCCACCGCCTTGATCGCGGCTTCCTTGAGCACGGGATGACTGGCGAGGCCGAGATAATCGTTGGAAGAAAAATTAAGCAGTGTTTTGCCGCCGATTTCAATGCGCGGGCCTTGCGCGGAATCCACGCGTCGCAATTCCCGGTGCAAGCCCTGCTCGCGCAAGTCTTCCAGCTGCCGGTTTAATGCTGCATCGAACGGATTCATTCCGCCACAGCTAAACACAGATGGCTGCGGATGAAAAGCGGGGTGTGGATTTTTAACGCAGAGGCACGGAGAACGCAGAGAATCGCGGCGGAGAATCCGGCGAGGCAACTAAAATAGTGAGTGCGGACGCGTCGGCCAAACTTTGCGGATCTCCGCGTCCTCTGCGCCTCCGCGTTTCTCTGATGCGGTCTGCGCTTAACCGATGGGTGGCATCGCCCAGCGCCCGTCAATCATGCTGGCCCTGATATTCCCGGTATGGGCGAGCGCCGTTTCGTAAACGTCGTCCGACTTTCCGCCGGACGGGATCGCGATCAGATCAGCGAAAGTATTTTTGGCGAGCTTGCCGACCTGTCCTGCCATGCCAAGGGCCTGTGCTCCGTTGACGGTGGCCATGCGGAGAATTTCGACTGGCGCAATATTTTTGTCGACATTGGCGAGCTGGCGCATCTCCTCGAACAGGTTGAGTTCAGGCTTTTGTTTTCCGATCTTTCGCGTGGTGGCAAGGCTGTCCGTGCCCAGGCAGAGATTGACGCCGGCGTTGGCGAGCCGTTCGCGGAGAAACGGCGCATGCCGGAAATAATCGTGGCTGCGCGGGCAATGAACGACATTGACGCGGTGCTTGCCGAGCAAGGCGGCGTCACCACGCGCGAGGTAGTTGACGTGAATGGCGAGCAGATTTTCGCCCAGCATCTTGTGACGGGCAAAATGTTGCACGGGCGAGCCGAGGCCGCAGTCGGAGTTGTCGCGCTGGTTGCGTTTCAGCCAGTCGAACATCTTGCCGCGCGCATGTTGGAACATCTCAAATTCCTCGGCGGACTCGGACAGATGGGTGCAGATGCGCCATTTTTTTTTCCGCGCCAGGCCGGCGCTCAAACGCAACAGCTGGGGCAGGGTGGAATAGGGCGCGTGGGGCGAAAGTGCGGCGGAACAGCGGGCGTGGACGAGTGAGTCAATTATCTCGAAGGTTTCCCGGAGAATCTCCTTCGGGTCGCGTCGGGCACGGATGCCGGTCATTTCGAGAAACGAACACACCCGCAGCGGCGTGGCATCCCACGCTTCCGGCAGCAAATCGGGCATGGCTTCGATGTCGGCCACGGTGGTCGTGCCGGTCTTTAAAAGCTGGTGCGCGCCATGCAGCCACGAGTGCGCATACTCGGAATAGCTCCACGCGGTTTTGGCGGCCGTGATGAGCGGAATCCAGTCGGTGAACGTCTTTGGGGGCGACAACTCGCCGGCCATGTCGGTGTAATCCAGATGGCAATGGGCGTTGATGAGCCCGGGGAGCAGGATGACTTCGCCAAGGTCGAAAACTTTTTCGTCAGACTGGGACTGCAACTCCGGCCAGGATCCCACGGCGCGGATGCGATTTCCAGAAATCAGAATGGCGCCGTTTTCGATCGGCGGTTGCGAGACCGGGAGAATCGTGCGGGCGCGGAGAATCATCGCAAAGTGTCAGGTGTCAGGTGACAAATGGCAGGAAACGAGCGCCAACTTTTGGGGGCTATCATGTCACTTGCCACACGTCACATCTCACTGATCATACTCCGGCATCCCGGCGGACTTTTTTGAGTTTGACGGCGTCCTTGTGTTTATGCGCCTTGTAACGGCTGTGCTGCTTGCGGATCTGCTGCTCGATTTTCTTGGTCACGCGATCGATCGCTGCATACATGTCGCTTTCCACATCCTTGGCGAACAGATCCGGGCCGCGCACCGCGAGGCGCATGGAGCAGCAGAACTGTTTTTCCGGCACGCGCGTGTGGTCATGTTCCAGCGTGACGCGCGCATCGATGGCCCTGGGGTCGAAGTGATCCAGCTTTTTGATGCATTTCACGACGTGGGCTTCAAGGGCTTTGGTCAGGGTCAGGTTGTGGGTTGAGAGAATCAATTTCATGTTTCCAAGATGTGACTGCCGCGCGAGTAAATCCAGTATTTTGGAAATTTTTTTGCTTGTAGCGAGACTCATGCCAATTTTTCTTGTCTTTGGCGGGAACCAGTTTAATCTCGCGCAAATGGTTCAGGGTTTGCAGCTATCAACTCGTCTGACGCAATCAATGGTGCTGGCGCCGCAGCTCCAGCAATCGCTGGCGTTGCTCCAAGCCCCGACGTTGGAACTCAAAGCGCTCGTCGAACAGGAGCTCCAGCAGAATCCCGTCCTTGAAGAAGTCGAAGGTTCGGATATTGAGCTTCCCGACAAACCCGTCGAAGAAGTGGGTGAAAACAGCGATGCGACCGCGACCGCCGATCCCGCCGAGCGCGCCGATGAAGCGCCGGCGGATGCCGATTTCGAAAAGACCGAGGCGGCGCCGGCCGATGATTTTCAGGAGGAATTCGACAAGCTCGTGCAGCTCGACCAGGAATGGCGTGATAATTTTTCCCAGACCAACGCCCCGATCCGTCAGTCCGCCGAGGATGAGGAGAAGCGCCAGTTCATGTTCGACTCCCTCACGGCGGGGACGTCGTTCACCCAGGTTTTGATGGATCAGGCACGCGATTCGGAATTGACCGACGACCAGCGTGCGGTGGCTGAACTTGTCATCGGCAACATTGACGATTACGGCTATCTCAAGGCGACGGTCGAGGAAATTTCCACGGCCAACAACCTGCCGGTCGAGAAGATTAATGAAGTCCTCAACGTCATCAAGACCTTCGACCCGGCCGGCACCGGTGCGGTCGATTTGCGGGAATGTCTGATGCTCCAGCTGGAGCGCAAAGGCCAGCAGGAGTCGCTGGAATACCGCATCGTCCGCGATTTCATGGAAGCCCTGGGCAAGCGCCGCATTCCCGAAATCGCGCGCGGCACCGGCCGCACCGTGGATGAAGTCCAGGAATCGCTCGCCAAGATCGCCCATCTGGAGCCGCGCCCGGGGCGCGCCTTTCTGCCGGACACGGACCAGTTCGTTTCACCCGAGGTGTTCGTGACCAAGGTCGGCGATCAATTCACCGTCACCACCAACAACGACAACGTTCCGCACCTTCGCATCAGCAACGTTTACAAGGATCTGATGGCGCAGGGCGAGAACAACGCCGAGGTGAAGAATTACATCCGCGAAAAGATCCGCGCCGGCAAATTCCTCATCAAGAGTTTGCACCAGCGCCAGCAGACCATCGGCAACATCGGCCGCGAAATTGTCAAACGCCAGCACGACTTCATGGCCAAAGGCGTCGCGCATTTGAAACCGATGACGATGGCACAGGTGGCCGAGGTGGTCGGCGTGCATGAGACCACGGTGAGCCGCGCCGTTTCCGGCAAATACATCGAGACGCCGCAGGGCATCTTCGAGATGAAATTTTTCTTCACCGCCGGCCTGCAGACCACGGCGGGCGGCGAGGCGGTTTCCAACACGAGCGTGAAGGACATGATCGCCGAAATCTTCAAGAACGAGAATCCCAGCAAGCCGTTGTCCGACCAGGAAGTCGTGAAGATGGTCGGTGAAAAAGGCGTCACCATCGCCCGCCGCACCGTCGCCAAATACCGCGACGAACTGAACATCCTGCCGTCGAATCTGCGGAAGGTTTATTGAGGCTTGTGTAGTCTTAGCGAGCGTTGAAGACGTAGCAGCCGTTTTCCGTGTCGATTCTTCGCTTAACGTCTTCGGAACTAAGGCTGGCATTCGTTCGGCGATAAATGAGCGGATTCTTCCTGTCGGTCCAGTAAAGATCCAGAGTCCATTCCTTGCCATCAGCTGAGAGATGATAATCAATTTTTGAGATTTCAGGAAAGGCTGGGATTGATCCGATAAACTCCGGAACGAGTTGTTCAAGTTTCATGGGTGGGCTGCCGTATTTGACAGTGTAGTCGTTTATTGCTTCTTGGATCAGTTTGCTTCCCAAAACAATTTGGTCTTCCTTGGCGTGAGACTTGAGTGCCGCATTGACGGCCAGAAAATAAAGGAAGGGTGCAAGTATTGCGAAAACACCCAGAGTGATAAGAGAATATTTTACTCTCATGTTATCTCTTCTTCAGCTCCGCCTTCGTCGCCGCTTGCAGCGCGTCCAGTTCATCGCGGAATTCCTCCTTCGTTTTCCGCTCCATCCGGTCGATAAATAAAATGCCGTTCAGGTGATCTGTCTCGTGCTGCACCGCGCGCGCCAGCAGGCCGCCGCAGCGGAATTCAATCACCTTGCCCTTTTCGTTCAGCGCCTTTACGTCCACGGATTCCGGCCGGGTGATCTCCGCAAAGATTTCCGGGAAGCTCAAGCAGCCTTCGCCGCCCGTCGCCGGTTCGCCCGCCGGCGTGACTTCGGGATTGATGAGCACCAGCGGCATGATGTCCGCCACATCGGCGGGCTTGCCCTTGAGTTCGAGCGTGGACGGACGGTCTTTCACCTCGCGCACGTCAACCACTGTGAGCTGCAGCGCGTGCCCGACCTGTTGCGCCGCCAGTCCGACGCCGTGGTTCGCCTCCATGGTCTCGAACATGTCGGCGATGAGCTGCTTGATTTCCGGCGTCACGCTTTCGATGCGCGCGCCCTTCTTGCGGAGCACCGGGTTGCCGTATTTAACAATGGGAAGAATCATTTTTGGGTGTGACAAGTGGCGGGTGGCGGGTGACAGGATTAAGACCTGCGTTGTGGACGGCTTTCAATGGTTTGAATAGTTTTGCTCAAGCCGCCGATGATGTGGCTCAAGGCGGCAGTGCGTTGGGTGATGGTCTCCGGTGGAAGCAGATGGTTGCAGCGTTCGTAACGACCGCGGCTTTCGCGTGCCTCACCCCGGGAAATTTTCAGGTGCTGCGGCAATTCCTTGCCGAAGCCGCGTCCGAATCCTTCCTCCATGTTGGCACAAACCGAATCCAGACTGCGCACTTGCTGTTTCGTCAGGATTTCCGAATGGTTCCAAAATTCTTCAAAAACCTGACGGGCCAGTTGATAAATGCCGAAAGATTCCAACCGATCCGCTGAATCAGCAGTGTCGTTTGATTTCATATCCGCCTCGCTTTCAATTCCGTTCATGTCACTGGTCACTCGTCACGTGTCACCTTTCAATCCGCCCTGACTCCGAGAATCTGTAAAATCCGTTCCAACTCGTCATCACTGTAGAAGGCGATCTCCACCGCGCCTTTGCCCTGGGCATAACGCAACTGCACCTTGGTGGCAAACACGTCACGCAACTTTGACTCGACCTCCGCCACGTGCGGGTCGCTGCCCGGCGCCGCCACGGTTTCCGGTTTGGCGGCGGCCACACGTGAATCGCGCGTCTGCAATTTGGCAATCAGGCCTTCCGTTTGCCGGACGTTCAGACCTTCCTTGATGATGCGTTCGGCGGCGAGGGTTTGATGCTTTTCATCGGTCAGGCCGAGAATCACCTTCGCGTGGCCGACGGAAATCCGGCCTTCACGCACAAACTTTTGAACCGTCACCGGCAGTTTCAGCAGGCGGGTCGCGTTGGCCACGGCCGCGCGGCTTTTGCCGACCTTGAGCGCGATCTCCTCCTGCGTGAGCTGGAATTGTTCCGCAAGCTGCGCGTAACCCTGCGCTTCTTCCAGTGCATTGAGATTCTCGCGCTGCAGGTTTTCGATGAGCGCGAGTTCCAGCACCGCGCGATCGTCGGCTTCGCGGACGATGACCGGCACTTCGGGCAACTGGATGAGCTGCGACGCGCGCCAGCGGCGTTCGCCGGCGATCAATTCAAAAAAGCCATTGCGCTCGCGGACGATGAGCGGCTGCACCACGCCCTGTTCGCGGATGGAATCCGCCAGTTCGCGCAAGGCCTCGTCGGAAAATTCCTTGCGCGGTTGCAGCGCCGAAGGACGGATTTGATTCAGCGGCACGCGCAACACACGCTCGCGATTGTCGGGCGCGGAATCGGGAATCACCGGTTGCGGGATCGGTGACAGAGGCGCGGGGGAGGGGACCGGCGGATTGCCGCCGATCAATGCGCCCAGACCACGTCCCAATGCAGGTTTTGCCATGCCAGCAGATTGTCGCAGGGCAGGGAAGTTGTCAACGCGGGGCAGTTTGAATCATCCAGCCACAGGCCGTGCGCCAGACCGGGTGAAAGCGATATGGACAGGATCTTTGCTTGATTCAGCGCGCGTCTGATTCGTCCACGTGCTCACAAGCCAAAGGAGCAGGAAGGTCGCGAGCATGACGGCACCGGCAGCCAAGCCGAGGGAAAACCGCATTTGCTTTTGAGGCGGTGACAGACCCCTCTGCTTCGCGTGGGACAAATCATTTTTGTCGCTTCCGCAAGATTTGAATCACCAGTAAAATGCCCATCCCGAAGGCGAGCGCGAGGATCAGTTTAAAATTCATTTTCAAGAATTGTGATTTCAGCCGGTGGCCATCACCCTCCACGCCGTGCTGCGTTACGGTTTGTTAACCGCCGGAGAGTCACGGAAATATATTTATGCAGGGAGCGGCTGATTCATTTTGACCGGGACCGGCGCTCCATCCAGCAGATGGCGAAATGGGTGAGTTCCGTTGAATTTTTGAGGCCGAGCTTGCGTTTCAGATGTTCCCGATAAGTCTCGATGGTCTTGATGCTCAAATTCAGTTTGGTCGCCACATTCCGGGTTTTCATCCCCGTGCCCAGTAATTGCAGCACCTGGGTTTCCCGTTCGGTAAGCGGGGCGTGGCCGTTGGCCGCCGACGGCTGCATGACCTCCAGATTGTTCAGCAACGACGTGGAGTTCTTGTGGTTCAGATATATTTTTCCGGCGAGCACGGTTCGGATGGCGGCCAGTATGTCCCGGGCCGTTTCCTGTTTGGTGATAAAACCGCAAGCTCCGGTCTTCAACGAATCATCCACGAGGGCCACATCGTTGAACTGTGAGAAGATCAGGATCTTTAAGTTGGGAGCCGCCTGCAACAACGGCTGAATCAATGTTATTCCATCTTCATTCTTTATCTTGAGATCCAACAATACCAGATCGGGGCGCTGTTCGAGGACTGTGGGCATTGTGGCCGCCGCACTTTGAACCATGCCACAACAGGTCATGTCCGCCTGCCGGTTGAGCAGTTGAGCAACGGCTTTACATACCAACGGATGGTCATCAACAATCAAAACTCGGGCTTTGGTATTTGATCCCATGGATGAAGCCATTTGGTTTTCAACGGAAAAGCGGTTGATTGATGTGCAATCCGCTCCGCATGAACGGTTTTGAACAAGCTCATGAAAACAGAAAGCTTCGGGCCTGGCAATAGGCGGAAATGCCAAAAAAGCTACGTGAAAGCACTGGCAAGCGACTAGGATGCCTGCCTAGAAAGCTGGATGATGTGGCTGGGTGGAGGCGCTGCCAGCGGTGTTGGAGAAGGAACCGAAAGGTCGCTGGAGTTCAGCTCGCCTCGACGATACCAAATTGTGGCTTGATGGATCAGAGCCGTGGCGTCGGCCAGGCCCATTTTAAATTTGATGTTCTCGCGGTGGGTCTCAACGGTTTTGAAACTCAAAAACAGTTCGGCGGCGATTCGCCGGGTGCTCTTGCCCGAGCCCAACATCTGAAAGATCTGCAATTCCCGATCGGTCAAACTTTCGACGCCGTTGGCGGGTCTAATCGAAGGCGACGCGATCATTTTGCGCAGGATCAGCCCGCTCATTTTTTGGCTGACATACAATTCACCGGCCAGCACGGCATTTATGGCTGCCAGCACGTCTTTGGCCGCCTCCTCCTTCATCAAATAACCGTGGGCTCCGGCCTTGAGGACTCTTTCGGCATACAGCAATTCATCCAGCTGGGACAGCACCAGAATCCGCACCTCGGGTAACTGGGATTTAAGTATCTTGATCAATTCCAGCCCATCGCCCTTGTCCAGGCGAAGGTCCAGGATCACCAGATCGGGTCTCTCATTTAACGCGATCTCCTGGGCACTGGGGACGGTAGCCGCCTCGCCGCAACAAGTCAGGTTGCTCTGCCGTCGGATCAACTGGACCAAGCCATCGCGTACCAGGGGATGGTCGTCCACCACCAAAACACGCTGCCTGGCATCAGGCTTTTTGTGGGGAGTTTTCATAACCGATGTAGTCTTGAGTATACATAAATCCCTTTCCTGGCAAGGAAGTTTGTTGCGGTACAAGACAGACCACGTCCGTGCCAACGCCAATCTGGGAATGAATCGTCAAATTTCCGCCAATCGAAAGGGCACGATAACGCATGATGCGCAATCCCATGCCGGAGGTGTGGTGTCCCTGCACTTGAAATCCCCGGCCTTTGTCGCGTATGGACAGGCAGAGCGTGTCGTCACCGGCGTCCAACGCAATGACGATGTGTTTTGCGTTTCCGTGAGTGATGGCGTTATGGATTCCTTCCTGAGCGATGCGAAACAGAGCCTGACCAACCGGTGATCCCAGATTCAGCCGCTCCTGATTGCAGTGAAAGTCGCAGGTCAGATGAAACTGCCCGGCAGTTTGACCCGCCAATTTTTGCAAGGCGGCTGGCAGACCGGCCAATTCCAAATCCACCGGATCCAGACCCTGGGCCAGAGCGCGAGTCTGTCTGATGCCCTCGTTGATCAAATTGACGAGCTTGGCGGCTTCTTCAGCATGTTGCGACGATTCACCGGCAAGGAGTTCTTCCAGGGCTTTGGCCTTGAAGGCCGTTCCGGCGAGGTGCTGTCCCAAGCCATCATGCAAGTCATGTCCGATGCGGCGGCGTTCGTTGGCACTGATTTCCAGGAGCAGCTTTTCCAGCCGCTTTTTCTCCGTGATATCCCGGATGATCGCCGCCGAACCGATGATTTCACCGTTCACATTGCGGATGGGCGAAATCGTCAGGGAAACATCAAGCAACGTCCCGTCTTTGTGCCGGCGCGCGGTGTCGGGAATTTCGACCAGTTCGCCTTTGTCAATCTTGCTCATGATCGCGGTTGTTTCCTGCAGTCGATCCGGCGGCCACAGTAGCGAAATGTTTTGGCCAATGGCTTCGGCGGCGGTATAGCCAAAAAGATCTTCCGCTCCCTTGTTCCAGATGAGGATGATCCGTTTTGTCGTAAATCGGATGATGGCATCCCGCGAACTCTGGACGATGCCAGCCAGGGCTTTCACTTGCTCTTGCGCTTTTTTGGCTTCCGTAATGTCCTCGGCCACACCCATGAGCGCAATCACATTTCCATTGTGATCCTTGACCCGGGAAGTCCGCAAAAATACCGGGAACTCCGCCCCGCCTTTTCGCAGGTCGAGAATCTCGCCGGACCAGCCGCCGGCCCGGCTCTGCGCCAAAATCTGATTCAGCAACAGCGGTGGATTGTTTGGTGAAAAGAGCATGGCCGGTGTCCTGCCAATCAGTTCTTCCGAACTGTATCCGTAGGCTTTCCGGAAGGCAGGGTTCGTGAAGACGAACCGGTTTTCGAGGTCGGTGATGCAGATCAGTTCGCTGGTGCTTTCGACACCATGGCCCAGCAATGCCACGTCGAATTCCGCCTGCTTGCGGAACGTGATGTCTTCCGCGATGCCGGCAATCCGGTAAATTCTACCGTTCGCATCTTTGACCGGAAAGCCGCGGGCACGAATCCAACGCATCGAACCATCCGGGCGGATAATGCGATATTCCTCGGCGTAATCACCACGCAGCAAGGTGGTGCGGGCGGCATCCTGGATGCGATCGTAATCCTCCGGGTGAACCGCCTTCAACCAGTCTTGCGGTGAGGCATACAGGCTGGCGCAAGTCCGGCCCCAGATATTTTCATAGGCAGGGCTGATATAGACCATTTCGGTGTTGGCCGCGTTGATCAACCAGAACACTTCGCAGATGGATTCGGTGACCTGTTTGAAACGCAATTCGCTTTCACGAAGTGCCTCCTCTGCCATTTTACGTTCAATGAACAGCCCCAATTGCTGCCCAAGAGGAATCAGGAAGAGCATTAAATCATCCTCCGGGGTGCGGATATCGGGGTGGAAACACTCGATCACCCCCAGGGTGTTGTTCCCAAGTTTGAGCGGAAAGCAAAAAGCAGAATGCAACCCGGCCTGTAATGCCTGTGATTTGCGTGGAAAATGATCATCCCGGGTCACGTCCGGAACCCATTCTGGCATGCCATTGAGCCAGACCCGCCCCGGCAAACCAACCCCCGGAGCGAAATGAATTTTCCGGGTGATGGCTTCGAACCCGGCCATGTTCTCGGCGTTCGGATGCCACACGGCGGAAGTGTATAGTTTGTTGCTGGCGCGATCCACCTCCCATAAAGTTCCCGTGACGGATCCTGACTGCTCACAAAGCACGCGCAAGATTTGCTGGGTGGCTTCGCGGCGTCCGGCGGATCCTGCCAGAATACGGCTGATGACGTCTTTCAGTTCAAGCCGCCACTGAAAGCGCTGCCGTTCGGAAACGACCACCCCCAGCACGAGGATGGTCATGGTGATGGTTCCGGTGAAAGCCTGCAACAGGAGCAGTGTTTCGTTCGGGTCCGGTGTCAGGAACGGGCCCATCTGGTGCAGCGTGCCCCACAAGGCGATGCCCGACGTGAGGAAAGTCGAAGTGATCGCACCGTGCAGCCCAAAGCGGAATGTCGCCCACAAAAGCGGTGGTATGACCAGATACTCCAATTGTTCCGTTACCGCAAAAGGGTTCCCTCCCAAAAAAACCAGCCAGCCCATGGAAGCCAGGGTCAGTAACAGAAGCGATGCTTCCACCCACTGGAGCGCGTTCCATTTTGGCAGTCGTTTGGATATCCAGATCAGCAGCAAGGGAGCGATCACGAGATTGCTTGTCAAGTCTCCAATCCACCAGGTGGACCAGACGGGCCAGGCATGGTTCCATTCAGCGTAGTGTCCGAGGCATAAACTCGTCACGCCCACGGTTGCGCTGATCATGGTGCTCAGTATTCCAGCGAGCAGGATGAATTGGGCGGTGGTTCGTGCGTGCTCAAAACAGTTCGATCCACCGGCGAACTTCCGAGCTAATCCGGCAGCTATCAAAGCCTCCAAAGTGTTGCCGGTCGCAATCCCCAGCGATGTTCCCCAGGAACCTTGCGTGGTGATGTTGACCAGAAATGCGCCGATGAAAATTCCCGGCCATAGCCGGTATCCCCAGAGAAGAGTCGTCGCAAGGGCAATGCCGGTCGGAGGCCAGACCGCCGTGGCGCTCCCATTCACAATAGCGAGCGACAACCCGAATTTACCCGAAAAGAAGTAAACCACTGCGACAGCGAGCATCGCCGCGAGCGTCTTTAAAAATGGTTTCATGATTGGAGACGGAGTCTATCCAATGGCACCCATCATTCCGGCACGGGAAAAGCAAGCCGGTCCAAAGAACTCTTCGAAGCTAGCCGGTTTATTTCGAGCTGTCCAGCCTCGACGCTTCCGGGATTGCGGCTCAGTCCTGCCGCGTTGGGAATTCACATCAGCGATGAGTCCGATTGCCATCCAGAAGTCAGCCACCGGCATGCCGGCCCGCGCGCGATGATCTGACCATTGCCACAGTTTGCGCACACTGTGCAATTTGCGTCAAAGCCGCCGGGTCTCATCCCGGCTGCGCACATTTCAAGTTGGTGATTTCCTGTAAATACGGAGTGTTTTCCGGCTGATCAACCACCGGGGCCATCCGGCAGACAAGCTGCTTGCATTCGGGATACGTTGCTATTGATGGCGTCCAATTCACAGAAACGAATTCCTCCGGCATGGATCGGTGTCGTGCTCGCGGGCGGCTTGCTCCTGTCGTTGTTGTTGTTCTTCATTATTCGCGAGGGAGAACAGCGCGCCCTGCAGACCAGGGCCAGCAATTTGACGCACGAGAAGGTCGAGAACCTTCATGTGGACATGCTGCGTTCGATGGAGGTGTTGCATTCGATTTCGTCGTTGTATGCCGCCCGGGGAAAAATTGAGCGGGAACAATTTCACGAGTTTGTGCGGCAGGCGTTGCAGCGTCAGCCGGAAATCCAGGCGCTCTCCTGGAACCCGCAGGTGCCGGAATCTGAGCGGGCGCGGTTTGAAAGGACGGCCACCAACGGCAGCCCGGGTTACGAGCTGCGGGAATTGACTGCGGACGGAAAATTTGTTCCCGCAGCCCGCCGCCGTGAATATGTGCCGGTTCTGTTTATCGAGCCGCTGAACGGCAACGACTCGGCGTTGGGCTACGATCTGGATTCGGATGCGCGCCGCCTGGTTTCCCTCCAGCAAGCCCGCGACACCGGGTTGCCTGTGGCCACCGCCCCGATCCGTCTCGCCCAGGAGCATGACGGCAAGAAGGGGTTTCTGGTTTTGCTGCCGGTTTATCAAGGGAAGTCCCTGCCGGACACTGCGGCCGGACGCCGGGAGCGGCTGGCCGGATTTGCCGTCGCCGTCTTCCGCGTCATCAATCTCGTGGACGATGTCTTCCAACAGTTGAAAGCGCAGGGGATTGAAGTGCGGGTTTATGATGATTCGCCCGATGGCGAATTGATCTATGACAACGTCACGTCAGCGAATCTGAAGCCGGCCGCCGGTGCGAAAAAGACCATCCCGTTGGAAGTGGCGGGGCGGCGCTGGTTGGTCGCCTACGTCCCGACGCCAAAATTCGTCGCCGCCCAGGCTCAAGCCCAGGCCTGGTCGGTGTTGGGGCTGGGAATTTTATTCACGGTGTTGACGGTTGCCTATCTTTACGGAGGTTGGCGGCGCACCCAGCAAATCGCGGCGGCCAATGCCGCATTGCAAGTGGAAGTGGCCGTGCGGCAGCGGGCGGAAGCGGCGGCGGAAGCGGCGAACCAGGCCAAGTCGGATTTCCTGGCGAACATGAGCCATGAGATCCGCACGCCGCTGAATGCGATTCTGGGATATTCCCAGATTTTGCAGCGCGACCGGCAGCTCAGCGGTGAGCAACGCGATGCCATCGGCGGCATCAGCGCCAGCGGTCAGCATTTGCTGGGGCTGATCAACGAGATTCTGGATCTCTCGAAAATTGAAGCCGGCCGGATGGAGTTGAACCCGGTGGATTTCGACCTCGCGGCCTTGGGGCAGGGTTTGACCGCGACGTTTCAACCGTTGTGCGCCGGGAAACGGATCGATTTTCGCGTGGTGTTCGATGGCGGCGGGAAAAAATTTGTGACCGGCGATGAAGGTAAATTGCGTCAGGTGCTCATCAATCTGCTCGGCAACGCGGTTAAATTCACGAATGTGGGCGAGGTTTTCTTTCGCTGTAAAAACCTGGCGGGCGACGTGTGGTCTTTTGAAGTGATTGACACCGGCCTTGGCATTCCCGAATCGGAGCGGGCCAATATTTTCAAACCGTTTCACCAGGGTGCCAACTCCCAGCATCAAGGCGGCACGGGTCTGGGCCTGGCCATCGCGCAACGGCAGGTGGAACTCCTCGGCGGCAAACTCGAGTTGCAATCCGAACGCGGCATCGGCTCGCGGTTTATTTTCCAAATCTCCCTGCCGCCGGCGGCAGCTGAATCACTGCCGCTCGTGCCCTTGATGCCGCAGCGGTTGAAACCGGGTCAACTCATCCGCGCCCTGGTGGTGGACGATCGCCCGGACAATCGCGACATCCTCGGTCGCATGCTCACTTCGGTGGGCTGCGAGGTGGCGTTTGCAACCGACGGCGCCGAAGCGCTGCGGGTAGCGCGGGAAACGCCGCCACAGATTGTCTTTCTCGATTTGCTGCTGCCGGACATGAGCGGCAGCGCCGTGGCGCTTGCACTGTTGTCCAAGTTGGACGGGGCAGCTTTGAAGATCGTGGCGCACACCGCCTCTGCGCTGGCCCGATATCGCGATGAGGCGCGACAGGCGGGTTGTGTGGATTTTATTGCCAAGCCGATCCGCGCTGAACGCATCTATGAATGCCTGCGGATTCATCTCGGCGCGGAATTTGAATATTCCGATCCGGCACCGGCGGCTGAAAGGCTGTCCGATTGGGATGCCGGTCAATTGCAATTGCCCGATGAATTATATGCGCGGCTGGCCACGGCGGCGGAGCTGCACAGCACCACGGTCTTGAAATCCTGCCTGATTGAATTACGGCAGCTTGGACCGGGCGCGGAACAACTCGCGGAGCATATCCGCCACCTGATGCGGAGTTACGACATGGACGGCATTTTACGGCTGATCTCACGCGCGGCGGTGCCGGCGGCCAATCTCTCTCATGGACACAAAAATTATTCCGCGTGAAAAAATCCTGCTGGTGGACGATGTGCCGGCAAATTTGTCGGTGCTGACCGCCGCGCTGGAGCCCGCCGGTTACGAGATTCTCGCCGTGCCCAATGGCATCACCGCGTTGAAGGTTGCCGCCAAAGCACTGCCCAGCTTGATTCTGCTGGATGTCATGATGCCGCAGATAGACGGCCTGGAGACCTGCCGGAGATTGAAACAGGATGAAATCACGCGCGATATTCCGGTCATCTTTATCACCGCCCGGGATGAAACCAAAAGCCTCGTGGCCGGATTTCGTGCGGGCGGCGTGGATTACATCGTCAAGCCCTTCCACGCCGAGGAAGTTGTCAGCCGGGTGGCGACGCATCTGCAGATCAGCCGGCTCAGGCGGGAATTGCAGCAGACGAATCACGAGTTGAAGGCAGAAATGGAGCGTCGCTCCCAGGCTGAAACCGCCTTGAAGGATGCGGACGAAAAATTTTCCGTGCTCTCCGGGCTGGAGGCATCCCGCTGGAATCTCGCGGGATTGATCGGAGGCAGCGGTGTGGTTCGGAAAATCATCGAGGACATTCATCGGCTGCATCAATTCGCCAATACCAGCGTGCTGATCACCGGCGAAAGCGGCACGGGCAAGGAATTGATCGCCCGCGCCATTCACTTTGAAAGTCCCCGGGCCAAGGCTCCGTTTATTCCGGTCAATTGTGTGGCCATCCCCGGCGAACTCGCGGAGTCCATGCTGTTTGGCCACGTCAAAGGCGCGTTCACGGGTGCGACGGCGGATCGCAAAGGATACTTCGAACTGGCACATGGCGGCGCGATTTTTTTGGATGAGATCGGTGACATGCCGGTTTCATTGCAGGTGAAGCTGCTGCGCGTGCTGGAGGACGGATGTGTGACGCCGGTCGGCGCGGCAAAATCCATCAAGGTGGATGTGCGGGTCATCGCCGCGACGAACGCCGATCTGGGGTCGCGCATCGCCGCCGGTTCGTTCCGGCAGGATCTCTATTTCCGGCTGGCCCGTTACACCGTGTCCGCGCCACCGCTGCGGGAACGCCTGGAGGATGTCCCGATGCTGGTCTCTCACTTTTTAAATTTGTTTGCGTCGGAAATGGGCATGAAGCCGCCGGCGATCAGCAGCGAAGCGCTGGCGGTGCTGAAGCGTTATGAATTTCCGGGCAACGTGCGCGAGTTGAAAAACATCATCGAACGCGCGTTGATTGACAGCGGCTCGGAGATGATCGAGCGGCGTCATCTGCATCTGTTCCCGTCCGTTCCGGGCGTTGCTTCCGCCGCCACGCCGGCGAAACCAAACGCCAAGGCGGAGTTCGTTTCGTCCCTCCCGGTGAATCTGGCCGAGGCGGAAGATTTGCTGATCCAGCGGGCGTTGCAGGAGGCCGACGGAAACATCGCCGATGCCGCCCGGATGCTGGGGGTGCATCGCACGCGCATTTATCGGAAGATGGCGCAAGGGGAACCCGTGGCCGGAAGTTAAAAGTGTTTCAGTTGTTTCAACCGCGACAGATGAAACAGGATTCAGAGCGAGCCGGCATGTGGATGTTATAAAAATAGCGGAAAACATTGGGGATTTTTAGGGGGTGGGTTTCTGGCACGCGGTTCGCTAATGGGTGTAAGTTCTGGAGGAGCTGGAACGAACAAGGAAAAACACCCATGAAAAAATCACACCGAAAATCAAATTCCAAAAACAAACAACTCGCTCGTAAAACCACCTCAACCTTTGTTATGGGAGCCATGGCCGCCGCCGCACTGCCGCTCGCTGTCGCCAGCACGCAAGCTGATGAAGCGGCGGCGCCACCCCCGCCTTCACGCGTCAATGCTTTGGTTGACCTGACCATGGCCAGTCATTATCTCACGCCGCGCGGCATGGATGTTGTCCGCCAAGGTGTGGTTTTCCAGCCCATGGTGCTGACTTTTTTCAACGTGTATAAGAGTGATAGTTTTCTCAACAGCGCCACCGTGGTGGCCGGCATGTGGAACTGTTTCGCAACCAGCAAGCAACCCAGCAGCGACTCAAATGGAACCAAAAAAACCGGTTGGATTGAAACAGACCCCATTGCGGGACTTTCTTTCGGACTGGCCAAGAATTTCACACTGTCGGTGACCTACACCGCGTTCAGCATGCAAATTGACAACATTCCTTTTTCGCAACATCTGGAGACCAAACTGGCGTTTAATGACACCGACTATCTCAAGGCGTTTGCGTTGCACCCGTATGTCATTTACTGGCAGGAAATGTCCGGCAAGGCGGTGGCCAGCACGGATTCCAATCCGTCCACCGGCTTCTATTTTGATGCCGGGGTCTCACCCGGCTACACATTTGAAAAATGTTATGGCCTGAAGCTCGAGGCGCCCTGCCGCATCCTGATGGCGGATTCAGATTTCTACGGCACGGGCGCCGGCGGCACGACCTTTGTGTCCCTGTATGAATTCGGAGTCAAGGCCTCCATGCCGCTGAAATTCATGCCGCAAGGTTACGGTCACTGGAGCGCGAATATTGGCTTCAAACGTCAGGGCTTTGATAACCCCAACTTGCGGGCAACCCAGGGCGAAGCCGGTGCCACCGTGGTTTATGGCGGCGTATCAACGTTCTTTTGAACCTGAGTTGAGGCGAGTGGCAAGTTTTCATCCGCCCGTCCGGACGCACGTTCTCCGGTGCGCCGGCGGGCGGGAAGAGACCAATGCAAAAATGAAAAAATACGTGGAAGCAGATCCGTATCCGTGGCCTTTCAACGGCGATTTGCGCCCTGAAAACACGGTCGTCCTCGTGATTGATATGCAGACCGATTTCTGCGGACCGGGCGGCTACGTGGACAAGATGGGTTACGACCTTTCACTCACGCGTGCGCCCATCGGTCCGATTCAGCGGGTCTTTGCGGCGGCGCGCCCGCGCGGCTTTCACATCTTTCATACTCGCGAAGGGCATCGGCCGGATCTGGCGGATTTGCCGGAAAATAAACGCTGGCGCAGTCAGCGCATCGGCGCGGGCATCGGCGATGCCGGGCCCTGTGGCCGGATTCTGACTCGCGGCGAACCGGGCTGGAACATCATTCCTGAACTCGAGCCGATGCCCGGCGAGCCGGTCATTGACAAGCCGGGCAAAGGCTCCTTTTACGCAACGGATCTCGACATGCTCCTGCGCCGACGCGGAATTCAAAACATCGTTCTCGCCGGCATCACCACGGATGTCTGCGTTCACACGACGATGCGGGAGGCGAACGACCGCGGCTACGAATGCCTGCTGCTTTCCGATTGCACCGGCGCAACGGATCACGGCAATCACCTTGCCGCCTTGAAAATGATCAAGATGCAGGGCGGCGTCTTTGGCGCGGTGGCCGGGGCCGACGCGTTCATCAAGGCCATCGCATGAAAAACCCGATTCCATCCGAAACCCCGGAGTGGAACCCATCTGGCGGCAATGGGCACGGAACTGTTTTGGCGCGCGCCGTTTCCTCCGACACGCCACGGCTGCTCATTGCCGCCATTCGTTTTTATTCAAACTCAAAATCATCATGAGCCCGACCGATAAAATCACGATTGATGCCGAGCCTTACCCGTTCGAATTCATGCTCGAAACGTGCGCGCTGCTGATCATTGACATGCAGCGTGATTTTCTGGAGCCGGGCGGTTTTGGTGAAATGCTTGGCAACGACATCTCGCAACTGCGACGCACGATTGAACCGAACAAAGTTCTGCTCACCGCCTGGCGCGCCAAAGGTCTCCAAGTGTTGCATACGCGCGAAGGGCATCGCCCCGATCTGGGCTGCCTGCCGCCGGCCAAGAAAATTCGCGGTCGCAGCCCGACCACCATCGGTGACAAAGGTCCGATGGGACGCATTCTCGTCCGTGGTGAGGCAGGGCACGATATCATTCCAGAACTTTATCCCGTTTTTGGGGAGGCCGTAATTGATAAACCTGGCAAGGGTGCGTTCTGGTCCACCGACCTCCACGCCATTATGCAAAATCGCGGCATCAAACAGCTCATCGTCACCGGTGTCACCACGGAAGTTTGCGTGAACACGACTGTCCGCGAAGCCAACGACCGCGGTTACGACTGTCTCGTGCCGGAAGATTGCGTCGGTTCCTATTTCCCGGAATTTCATGACATGGGCTTGAAAATGATCAAGGCCCAGGGCGGCATCTTCGGCTGGGTGTCGCACTCGGGAAAAATTTTGGCAGCGCTTCAATGAACATCCCTCAACCACCAACTCACCATCATCAAAAAAAACCAAGGAAAAAAATCATGAACAATAAACCTAAATTATGGGTGCCGGGCGACTGGAACGCCTTTTTCGGCTTCGGCACGAACATCCTCGTCAACCTGCTGACGCTCACGGCGCTTTTGCGCTTTGTGCTGAAGATGCCGGACGATCTGGTCTTCGGGCGCATCCTGCCGGCGGTCGGTTTGATGATGTTCTTGAGCACGGGATATTATGCGTTTCTTGCTTATCGTCTCGCGAAGCAAACCGGCCGCACGGATGTCTGCGCGCTGCCTTCCGGCATCAGCGTGCCGCACATGTTCATCGTCACGTTCGTGGTGATGCTGCCGATTGGTCTCAAGACCGGCGACCCGATGAAAGCCTGGGCCGCCGGGTTGACCTGGGTGTTCGTGCAAAGCTTCGTCTTGATGGCCGGCGGGTTTGTTGCGCCCCTCATCCGGAAAATCACGCCGCGCGCCGCGCTGCTGGGCACGCTGGCGGGCGTCTCCATCACGTTCATTTCCATGGCACCGTCGTTGCAGATGTTCGTGACGCCGTTGATCGGGCTGGTGTGTTTCGGCATCATTTTGTTGAATTGGTTTGGCGGGGTGAAATACGGCAAGATTCCGGCGGGCTTGATCGCCATTGCGGTGGGCGCTCTCATCGCCTGGGGTGCGACGGGACTGGGCTTCAAGATCGGCGGCATGACGACTTCGGCCTTGGCGGCTTCCCTGACGAACTTCGGCTTCCACATTCCGCTCCCGGCATTTGCCAGCGTGTTTGCCGGCTTCGAATTCCTTGGAATCATCCTGGTGACGGCGATTCCCTTCGGCATCTACGATCTGGTCGAAGCGATGGATAACGTCGAAAGCGCCTCGGCTGCCGGCGACAGCTTTCCCACGACCCGCGTTCTGACCGCAGACGGCGTGGTGAGCCTCATCGGCTGCCTGATGGGCAATCCATTCATCAACGCGGTTTACATCGGCCATCCCGGTTGGAAGGCGATGGGCGGCCGCATCGGTTATTCGGCGGCGACGGGCGTCATGGTGATTCTGCTCTGCTGGTTCGGCGCCATCTCGGTGATTTCCGCCATCATTCCCACCATCGCCATTCTCCCGATTCTGCTCTACATCGGCATGCTGATCGGTTCGCAGGCGTTCCAAGAAACGCCTAAACGCCATGCGCCGGCCATCATTCTTGCGATTGTGCCTTCCATCGCCAACTGGGGGCTTACGATCATCAACAGTTCGCTCGCGGCGGCGGGCGTCTTTTCCGTATCCGATGAACTTGCCGGAAACATGTTGAACAACGGCGTGTTTTATCACGGCCTGCAAATCCTCGGCGGCGGTTCCACGCTCGGTGGACTCATCCTCGGTGCGACGGCGGTGTTCATCATTGACCGGCAATTGATGAAGGCCGCCGGGTTTGCGGCGGCCGGAGCCGTCCTGACCTTCTTCGGCTTGATGCACGGTGAACACATCGGCATTGGCCAGTCGCCGATGGTGGCGCTCAGCTACCTGGTCATTGCCGTCTTCTTCGCCGTCTGCGCCAAAGTCACGGTTCCGGCCAAGGTGGAAGATGAGATCACCGCTGAGGATGTCGAGAGCCAGGCGGCCTGATTTTTTCATGGCCACACATTCATGGCGGCGGGCAGTTCACCGCCGCCATGAATTTTCACAAGACCGGACTTTCCTCGCTAATACACACTGAATATCCTTTGCCCATGGCCAACGAATCCGCCCCGGTGTTAAAACTAAATGATCTGTTTCAGGTTTCCGGCTGGCAGCACAAGCTTCCGTGGAAGCCGTTTCAAACCGGGGTGGAAATTTACCGGCTCTATGGTGACGGCGAAACCGGTCCGACGGCCGCGCTGCTGCGCTTTCGTCCCGGCGGACGGGTGGCGTTGCACGAACATACCGGTTACGAACATGTTTTCGTTTTGTCCGGTTCGCAGGTGGATGAAAACAGCCGCGCGGAGACCGGTTCGCTGATCATCAATCCGCCGGGAACGAGCCACAGCATTCTGAGTGAAAATGGCTGCATCGTGCTGGCCATCTATGAAAAACCCGTGAAGTTTTTGGACAAACCAGCATGAGCCAGCCCGATTCAAACATTCTCCTCGCCGTCAACGGCACCTTGATGCGCGGATTGGAATTGAATCCCAATCTGCTTGCCGTCAACGCCACGTTCGTCCGGGAAACCGCCACCGAACCGGCCTACCGACTATGGTCCATCAATGACCGGCATCCGGCCATGGTGCGCGTTGCGACCGGCGGCGTGGCTGTGGTTGTGGAAGTGTGGTCGGTGCCGGCGGCGGGTGTTGCCAAGATTCTCCTGCAGGAACCGCCCGGTTTAAGCATCGGCAAGGTGAAGCTCGCCGATGGCTCCGTTGTGCTGGGCGTGCTGGGCGAACCCATCCTGTGCGAAGGTAAAACGGAAATCACCGCGTTCGGCGGCTGGCGCAGTTACCTCGCGGGAAAGAACGACCGTTAATCCACAACTCTCGCCCGAAATTTTCCCACGTTAGTGATGGTGGTGGCCGTGCGGAATGTCGCACGCATGCTGCCAGGCGTGGAGCATGTGCCCGATGATTTCGTCCACCGCGACGTCGTGCTTGACTTGAGCAAACACAAATGGCCCGTCGCCTCGCATTTTTTTGGTGTCGCGTTCCATCACCTTCAGATCGGCGCCAACGGCCACCGCTAAATCGGTCTTGTTGATGACGAGCAGATCGGATTGCGTGATGCCCGGCCCGCCCTTGCGCGGAATCTTGTCACCGCCCGCCACGTCAATCACCTGGATCGTGTAATCTGCCAGCTCGCGGCTGAAGCACGCCGCCAGATTGTCGCCGCCGGATTCGATGAATAAAATCTGCGGGTGAAACTTCCGGTGCAGTTCCTCCAGCGCCAGCAGGTTTGAAGAAATATCTTCACGGATTGCTGCGTGTGGACAGCCGCCGGTTTCCACCGCACGGATCCGTTCCGCCGGTAGCGCGTGATGCTTGGTCAGAAATTCCCCGTCTTCCTTGGTGAAGATGTCATTGGTCACGGCGGCGATGTTCATCTTGTCCCGTAACTTCAGGCAGAGTTGCAGGAGCAACGCCGTCTTGCCGCTGCCCACCGGCCCGCCGATGCCGACCGTGAAGGCCCGCTGCTTGAAATCGCGGTCCAGCGGCAGGTCGCGATCGTGGAAATGTCCGGGCGTATCGGCGTGGTCGTGCGTGTGGCCGTTGCCACCGTGAGAATGGGAGTGGAGGAGTATTTTCATATAAACCTGATGTTGCGTTGGTGCGCGGTGCCGTGAAAAGCGGTGGAGGACCACCACACTTCAAGTCGCTTCGCGCAGATGAACGTCACGAATCGGCGCGCCAGCGTCTCGGACTGCGCCAGCCCTCTGGCGCTTTTGAATTCGTGTGGCTTCGTGTCCATTCGTGGTTTGATTTTCAGCTTTGGAAAAGCCGTGAATAAAGCCGGTCTTGCGCGCCCTGCCATAAATCCAGGAGCGGTGACGTCTGCGCCAGATCGTCGAGCGTGAGTGTTTGGCAGCGATCGAGGATTTCCTCCGCTTTAACTGACGCCCGTTGTTGCAACCTCTGCGCTTCCATCGGCCCGATGATGTTCAACCGCACCGCCGCCGCCAGCACGCCGCGCAGTAGGTAGAAGAAAAAAAGCCGAAGCGCCGTTTGCCGCGGAACCGCCAGTTCACGCATGAGTGCGCCGAACACCGGCGCATAATGAGCACAGGATAATTCCGAATTCGGAATTCCGAATTCGGAATTGAAAATTCGTTCCACCGCCGAAAGAAACGCCCGGCCCTGCGCGCGACTCGCGCGGTTCGCCACATGGTTCGTCGTGAACACATCGCAAAGCTGATCGAACTCGCCGAGTTTTTCCGGCTCGTCAAACGCCGCCGTCACAAAGGGCAGGGCGGCATGGCCAAGTTGATGCAACCCTGCTTCAATGAAGGAAACCAGCTCAGTGCGATTGCGAACTTCGCCGTGCTGCCACGCTGCCTCCAGCCCGAGCGAATGGGCGAAACCACCAGTGGGGAATGCCGAATCAGCCAATTGCCAGAGCAGCCAGTCTGAAACCGGGGAGACTAAATTAGTGGGATCGTCCGCCCTCACCCCGGCCCTCTCCCCCGGGAGAGGGGGAAGTTTAGCCGTGTTCTTTGAAACTCGATGATCCCCGTTGGCAACTCCAGCGCCTCCACCATTAACTGCCGGGGCTTTCTTCAATCTACGGTTGTCATTTCGACGAGGCGCGGCAACCGTTTCTCCCTCTCCCCGGGGGAGAGGGCCGGGGAGAGGGCGGGCGTTCTTCCTCTTGGTAGCAGCCGACGTGAGGAGGCTCATTCTGATTTTGCGATTTGTCATAAAAGTTGGAGCCTCCTCACGTCGGCTGCTACCACTAAAATAACTGGTATCGCTGCGCCAGCGGCAACACCTTCGCCGGTTCACATGTCAGCAATTCACCGTCGGCGCGAACCTCGTAAGTTTCCGGATCCACCGTGATCTTCGGCATCGCGTTGTTCCACTTCAAATCTTTCTTGCCGACTTTGCGACAACCCTTCACCGCTTCGACGCGCTTGGTCAGGCCATAGGCTTTGCCGATGTTCTTCTGCTTCGCGAGTTTGCTGACAAAGGCAATCGAGGTCATGCCCGTCGCGCGACCGAATGCGCCGAACATCGGGCGCATGAACACCGGTTGCGGCGTGGGAATGCTCGCGTTCGGATCACCCATCTGCGCCCACGCGATGACGCCGCCTTTGACGACCATCTCCGGCTTCGCCCCGAACATGGATGGTTTCCACAACACGAGATCGGCGAGTTTGCCAACTTCAATGGAACCGATGATGTGCGCCATACCGTGGGCGAGCGCAGGATTGATCGTGTATTTGGAGAGGTAACGCTTGATGCGAACGTTGTCGTTGTCACCGGTTTCCTCGGGCAGGCGGCCGCGCTGCTGCTTCATCTTGTCCGCTGTCTGCCAGGACCGCGTGATGACTTCGCCGATGCGGCCCATCGCTTGCGAATCGGAACTCATCATGCTGATCGCGCCCAGGTCGTGCAGAATATCCTCCGCCGCGATGGTCTCGCCGCGAATCCGACTCTCCGCGAATGCCACGTCTTCCGGCAGATTCGGATCGAGATGATGGCAGACCATGAGCATGTCGAGATGCTCGTCAATCGTGTTGACCGTGTAAGGCTTCGTCGGATTCGTGGAACTCGGCAGCACATTCGGTTCGCCGCAGATGCGGATGATGTCCGGCGCATGACCGCCACCCGCGCCTTCGCTGTGATAGGTGTGGATCGTGCGCCCCTTGAACGCGGCAATCGTGCCTTCGACAAACGTGGATTCGTTCAACGTGTCGGTGTGAATCGTGACTTGGATGTCGTGCTTGTCTGCCATGCTGAGGCAGCAATCAATCGCGGCGGGCGTCGTGCCCCAGTCTTCGTGGAGTTTTAAGCCGATGGCGCCAGCGGCAATCTGCTCGGGCAAGCCGGCGGGCATGGCGGTGTTGCCTTTGCCGGTGAAACCGAAGTTGAGCGGCAGCGAATCCACCGCTTGCAACATCGCCTTGAAATAAAACGGAGCAGGGGTGCAAGTCGTGGCGCAAGTGCCGACTGCCGGGCCGGTGCCGCCGCCCACCATCGTGGTGAGACCAGCCGCGATGGCTTCGTGCGCTTGTTGCGGGCAGATGAAATGGATGTGCGTGTCGAGTCCACCCGTCGTGACGATCAAGCCTTCGCCCGCGATGACTTCCGTGGTGACTCCGACGATCATGCCTTTCGTCACGCCCGCCATCATGTCGGGGTTGCCCGCCTTGCCGATGCCGGAAATCAAACCGTTCTTGATGCCAATGTCGGCTTTGTAGATGCCGGTGTAATCCACGATGAGCGCATTGGTGATGACGCAATCGAGCGCCTCCTTAGCTCCGACGCCGGCCGCCTGGCCCATGCCTTCGCGAATGACTTTGCCGCCGCCGAATTTGCATTCGTCGCCATACACCGTGAAATCTTTTTCGACTTCAAGAATGAGCGACGTGTCGCCGAGCCGGACCTTGTCGCCGGTGGTCGGGCCGAACATGTCGGCGTAATGGCTGCGTTTCATTTTATGCATGGCAAGAATGGTAGCGCAGACTGGTAGTCTGCTGTTTCGCCAACTGGCAGTTGGCAGGCGTGGATGTAGCGAGCGCGCTGATAGCTTCTGGCGCTTCGCAGGTTGCCAACCTGCGACACAGCAGATTGCCAATCTGCGCTACAGTTCTTAAAGCGCTGCATTCGCAAATCCTTTTGCTTTCACCCGTTTGATCGCCGCCTTTTTTCCGACAGTGGAAACTTTGCCGTTCGCCAGATTGTTGCCGCCGCGGATGACTTTCTTGCCGGCAATTTCCACCAGCTTCACGGTCTTGGTTTCGCCGGGTTCAAAGCGCACGGCGGTTCCGGCCGGAATATCGAGCCGTTTACCATAAGCCGCGCCGCGATCAAATTTCAGTGAAGCATTCGTCTCAATGAAATGATAGTGACTACCGACTTGAATCGGTCGGTCGCCGAGATTCGTGACGGGAATCTCCGCCTTGGCGCGATTAGCGTTGAGTTCAATTTCACCCTCCTTGATTTCGCTGGAGCCGGGAACGGGTTCTTCGGCGATGTATCTGAAAACCGAAAGCTTGGGCACGGGCAGAAAACTTCCGTGCAAGGCGAGATCCAGATCACCGTTCTCGCTGGCGATCGGGTGATGCACGGTCACCAGTTTGGAGCCGTCGGGGAAAGTTCCTTCCACTTGCACGTCATAGATCATTTCTGGAACACCGCGCATGACTTGATTGCGTCCCAGCAGTTGCCGTCCGAGATTCATCAAGGTGGCGACGCTTTTGCCGTCGCGGATGAATTCCAACAGCACGGTGGCGATAAGTGCGACGGCTTCGGGATGGTTCAAGCGCAGGCCGCGAGCGAGCCGCTTCTGCGCGAGGAAGCCGGCCTGGTGCAGCGTCAGTTTGTCGAGTTCGCGAGGAGATAAGTGCATACAAAAGTCGGTTCACCATTTGCGCGCCCACGGATCGTCGCCGAGGAGCGCGGACGCAAACTGGAGATGATGATGCAACTCCCGGCCGGTTTGTTCAACACTTTCGCCCGCGACGCGCAGAATCGCGCCGTTGCGGACCGGGCTA
>Ga0247670_1000079_pt1 | contig 30995 bp, 38 predicted proteins | sample CNK11_metaG_FD_183042 | JGI IMG/M metagenome (GOLD analysis project Ga0247670, IMG submission 183042) | Soil microbial communities from Purdue University Martell Research Forest, Indiana, United States - CNK11 | ecosystem: Environmental > Terrestrial > Soil > Temperate forest > Bulk soil...
CAACGGCTACGGCGACGGCGACGGCAACGGCTACGGCGACGGCAACGGCGACGGCAACGGCTACGGCGACGGCGACGGCAACGGCGACGGCGACGGCAACGGCGACGGCAACGGCTACGGCGACGGCGACGGCAACGGCGACGGCGACGGCAACGGCGACGGCAACGGCTACGGCGACGGCAACGGCTACGGCAACGGCTACGGCTACGGCTACGGCGACGGCAACGGCGACGGCGACGGGAGCTCGTTCTGCCTCGATGGTGGAGGGTGGGCAACGGAGTCGAACGGCACGGACAACGATACGAGAGACGAGGCGGGACGAATCGTAATTGCTCTCGTTGACGAGCGGGACGCGCTCAGGTCCCGCGTTGCGGCGGACGTGCAGATCGGGGGCGAGGGTGATGGTTCTGGCAACGGACCGAAGGAGTGAACATGGGAACGAAGAACAAGCCTGGGACTTTCGACTGTTACGCCAACGCGCATCCGGACGAACCGATGTTCGTCCTTCTCGGACGAGACCCGCTCGCCGCTGATCTAGTCGAGGAGTGGGCGCGGCGTCGCGAGGCAGCTTGTGGTCCGTCCTCCAAGGTCGAGGAGGCTCAAGCGTGCGCCGCGTCGATGCGCAAGTGGGAGGAGAACGGGGCCGAAGGTCCGGAGGGCGCCCCCGGAAACCGAGACGCCTCCGTGCAAGCGGTGACAGAGCAACGGTCTTGTAAACCGTGTGTCGCCGGTTCAACTCCGGCCCCCAGCCTCGACCCCGCGCAGCGGACAAGCGAGGCGCATACGCCAGACGCCGTAGATCCGGCCGAATGCAACGGATCCGCTCCCTACGACGCGACCGAGTCCTCGCCGACCGGGTCCGTTGCCGAAGGAGAGAAGCAATGAGTCGGAGCACGGACCGATGAGCCCCTGGAAGGTGGAGAAGGGCGGTCTGTCCTATTGACTGGTAAGGGACTAAGCCGCGAGCGGGAACGTCGCATCCCCGTGGTCCGCGAGCGCCGCCTCATAGTCCCCCCACGACATCGAGAACATCCCGCCCGCGCCCCACGACGCGCCCCAAGAATTCCAAAACCACACGAGGCGCTCTGATGCGCGTCGCGCGGACGCGTCGATCCCGGCAAGCTCGATCTCGTGCCCCCCGCGGATCTCGCCGTCATAGACGACCTCGCCGCTCGCATCGGGCGAATCGCAGCCCTCTCGCCAAGAGAGCCCCGTGATGCCAGGGCGGAGCACGAGCGCCCGCAGCGCGGAGTCGAGCGAGAACGTATGGCTGTAGCCTTTGATGAGACCGCGCGCCTTGAGAACCTTCATCACGGCGATCCCGCTCGATCCGGTGTCGTCAGGAGGGTAGACCCCGGAGACGTCGTCGATCTTCGTTGCCGCGGAGTAGACGTCGACGGCTTCGTTCTCGGTCCCCTGATGGGCGAATGGCGCGGTGGAGATGCAGCCAACAGCTGCGTTGCCGCAGCAGCTACCTAGTGATCCCTGGTCGAAGACGGGTACGAGCCGCTTGTGCATGACGGAGATGATCCGCGGCGCCATCGCAGCAGGATGCCCCCACGACCGGGGATCATGATGTACATGGCGGCCGAGGCGCTTCCCTGGAACGTGCTGCTCGGTCAGGCGGATGCTCTTCATGCGGGGCTCCCTTCGGTGGCGATGCGGCTGCGACGGTACGAGGCGATCTGCCTCTCGCCAAGCACGTTGAGATCGGGCACCAGCGGCGCCGTCTCCTCGACGATCTCGATCGCAGCGTTGTCGACCGGCCCCCCCGCGATGAGCTCGCTAAGAGCGTCCTCGCCGCCCTGCAGGACGTTGAAGTCGGCGTCGACGCTGTTCGGCAAGCGCAGCCCACCGTTGCCGTCGTGCTGCAGGATCGCGATCGACGTCCACGGAGCAGGGGGCTTCTGAGCTGCGACCTCCTCCGGCGTGGGCCAGCGCCCCGCAGCGAAGTAGTCCGCGAGCCAGAGGGGACCGTTGGCGAGCTCGGGGTACTTCTCGGCTTCGATGCAGCGGAGGAAGTACGGGAAGGAGTACCGCAGCCAATCGCGACCGGTGAGCTCCTTCGCGCGCGCGAGCGCGGTGAGCGCCCACTCCGCGATCGACTCGGCGGTCACGCCCCACGAGTACCACGGGTGCACGAGCACCTTCGTGTCGCCGACGACGCGCCACTCTTCGCGCGGGGGCCACTCGATATCGAGGGCCCACATGATGCTGCCGAGGTCGACTGCGGCGGCGTCGCAGCGCTTGATCCACTGCTCGACCTGCTGCTTCGGATCGATATGGCGAAGCGGGTACGCGAAGCAGTAGGCACCCACGGCCAACCCCGCGCCCCGCGCCGCGGCGATGTTGGCTCCCGCGCGGAGATCGAGCCATGCCTCGTTGCCCACGCACGCTCGAACGATCGCGAAGCGAAGCCCCTTGTCGCGCATCGCCTGCCAGTCCTTCGCGGCGATCGGGCCCTGCATCGCGCTCACGTCGACGCCGTACAGGAGGGGCGACGGTCCCGTGATGTCTCCTCCGCCGAGCGCGACGAACCACGACTGCGGACCGACGATGCCGTCGGCCGCGAGCCCGTGGATCGATTGCCACGCCTCGGAGGCGAGCTCGGTGCCTCCCCCGAAGACACCATCGAGCTTCAGCGGCTTCGGCGACCACACACGCGACTCTCCTCGTGTGTTCGTCCACGCGAGAGGCGCGGGGGCGCGGGCAAGATCGTTGTTCACGATGTTCTGCCACTTGAGCACGGTCGCCCCGATGTTCCCGCGGCGAATCGTCGGCATCATCTCGTGGGTACCTTGGACAGGAGGAACTCGGTCGCACCGACCTCGTTCAGGATGTAGAGCGAGCGCGTCTTTGCGAAAGCGCGACAGAGCGCCGGGTACGCGTCGTGGTCGGCCGCGGTGACGACGGCGAGCCCTTCGGTCCCGAGAGGGAGCTGCCCTGGTAGGTAGCGGCGTGCGAGGGCGGCGAGATACGCCAGGTGACCGCGCGCGAGAAGCTCGTCGATCGTCACAGCGTGCCGCCGTCCACCGTGAAGGAGCCGAGCTCGGCGCCGACGGCCTCTCCCGTCGCGATCCACCGGTAGCGCCACTTGCCCGTTTCGGTGATCGGGACGCGCGCCTCGAAGCGCCCTTGCTCCGTCCGCGTGATGTCCGCGGGGTAGGCGAGCTCGAAGCGCGGATCCGTCGGGGGGCGGACGACGAGGGTGAGCGTCGCCGGATCGGTGAGAACGCCGAGGACGGACAGAGACACGGTCAGGCGGGCGACGTCGTCAACATCCACGGGATCCTCCACTCGGCACAAGATGGTGGTCAGGTCGGAAAGTGCAACGTCGAGGCGCGTTATCGGGGCGGCGTCGAGCCGTATGCGAGCGGGGAGACATAGGACGCCGACGGCATCGACGGTCGCCCAGAGGATGTCGCCGGGGTCCGCCACGAGGGCGAGGGAAAGCGTCGGGGCGACGGCATCCCATGCGAGATCGGCGGGAGAGGCCGCGGCGCGACGGATGGTTGTCGGATCGGCGGCGGTCCACGCGAGGTCGGCAGGCGCCCCCGTCGAGGCGACTCGCGCCGTTGGCGTCAGCGCGACCCACTGCAGATCGACGCTCGACGCCGGCGTGCTGACCCTGATGCCTGGCGCCAGGGGATTCCACACGAGATCGGCGACGCCGCCGACGACCAGCGTCTCGGCGGCGGGTGCAACGGCAGCCCAAGCGAGATCCGCTGACGTCGCCGACGTCGCGATGCTCGCGCCAGGAGGCGCCGCAGCCCACCTCAGGGCGATGGCGGTGATGTTGGCTACGTAGCTCTGCGTGGTCGAGCCGATCGGCGCCGCGCTGACCGGGACGAAGCCGAGCATCAGAGGTTGTATCTGGCGGTGTGACCCGGCCCGCCGGTCGTGCCCGAGCCGGTCGTGCCCTGGTTCGCTGTGTCGTCGTTGTACGTCACGACACCCGTGGCGACGTTGATGAGCGCGGTCGCGCCACCACTTCCGCCGTCGCCGCCGGTCCCGTTGACACCTGAGCCTTGCTTGGTTCCACCGTTTCCCCCGGCGCCCCCGCTGACGTCGAGCGCGTTGGTGTGTGCGGTTCCCTCGAGGCTCGATGTTACTAGGTAGATCATCCCGCCCCCCCCACCCGCGGCGCCCCCGCCGCCACCGCGGTTCCCACCGGCGGGACTGGCCCCGTTGCCCCCTTTGCCTCCGATGGCGGAGATCACACCAACGTTCGAGTTGCCTGACGAGCGGGTGATGCGCTTGGCGTAAACCACCACGCGGCCTGCGCCCTGAGCCCCGCCGCCGCCGCCCCCTCCGGCGGTCCCGTCGCCGCCGCCGCCGCCCCCTCCGGTGCTATTGAGTCCTCCCATCATCGAGACGTTCCCGCCGGTCCCGCCGGTGATGAACGTCAGCTGAGGTACACGGATGGTCGTGGCATTGCCCCTACCGATCGCCGCCGCCGATCCGCCCGCGCCGCTTGAGCCCAATCCGCCCGAGCCGCTAGCTGTCCCAGCAAAACCCCCGTCATGGGTACCGGTGTTGACCGAGGAGCTGTTCGACCCCGTCGTAGTGCCCCCCGCGCCCCCGGTGGTCGATGCTGTGGACCCCTGAGCTGTGCGGAGCGCAAGCTGGGTGGCGGCCGTCCCCGCCGTAGGGTTGCCGCCGTCGCCTCCGCCGGCACCTGGCGCGACCAAAGCACCGGCCGGCGCACTGGACAGGTCGAGCAGGTTGCGAACAAAGATTCGGTAGCCACCAGTGTTGAGCGCCGCTCCTGCCGTAAGCGTCAGGCTGTCGTAGTACATGTCGCGCGCCAGCGTGGACGCCCCGCTGATCGTCACGACGCCGTCCGAGCCGTCGCCGAACAGCGTCAGGTACGACGCGTTCGCGACGACTTGGAGGACTGATGCGGGGAGATCGATCCACACGGTCTTCGTGCCGGAAGAGAAGCTCACGAGCGACCCTGAGTTGCTCGACGCAAGCACCGTATCGCGCGAGAGCGTCGTCCCCGAAGCCGTGAAGGTCCCGAGACCGACCTCCCATTCAGCGCCGCCCGCGATGACGTAGTAAGCGGTCGCGCCCGTCGCCAGCGCGGCGGTGAACGTCTGGTACCCGGACACGGCGCCGCCGAGCGTCACCGTTCCGGTCCCGGTCGTCGTCGTAGTCTCCTGGACGCGGTCGGCGAACGTGACGGCCATCAGGACCCCGTGAACACGATCCCGCTCGTCGCGCCGCCGTTGAACTTCACCATGAAGTCGCCGACGATCGCGAGCCCACTCCCGAGGTCGAGCGCGGCGACGAGCTGGTGGTCCGCGTCGGTCGACACCACGCGGTACACGACGCAGTACCGCGGCTGCGCCGGCCCGGCGAGCGCCGTGAACTGCGGGTTTGCCGCGGCGTGCTCGTACTTGTCCGTCGTCGTGTTCTTCGTCTTCGTGCGCGTCCCGACGTTCTGCCTCGCGTAGCTCCCCCCGGTGATCTCGTTCGATCCGGGAGTAAGGTCGGCCACGAAGTTGTGGTCTGGGTCCGGCGTGTAGCTGCCGGTGACGAGCAGGCACTTGTACGCCGCGTCCGCGCCGGCGGACCAGTCGTTACCGTCCTTGCCCTTGAACGTGTTGTAGAAAACGTTCGACATCTCATCATCCCTTTCAGGGCTTCACGCCCGCATCTGGCATCCACGCATTGCTCGAGCACGAGGCCTTGCGCGCGGCCGTCGCCGCCTGCATCGATTGCCCGCGCACGCTCGCAAGGAGCTGTTGCATCGCGTCGAGCAGGGGCCCGGCGATTCCGCAGATCGACGCGACCTCCGAATCCGGCAACGCCTGACGGTCGACGATGCAGAGCGCCTTCGTGAGTCCGAGGACGACACTGACATCCTGTCGCTCCGCGGGGGTGCACGATGCGAGGAAGAGCAGCGTCGAGAGGACGATGAAGCGCGTCATGGGTGCTCCTGACCAGTGAGAGGGAACGTCGCGGAGACATCTCGGATGTCCGAGCCGTACGTGACCGTCGCTTGCGCGATGCCGAAGCCTGCGAGACGAAGTGCGTGGACGAGGACGGACGCGAGGCGCTCTGCAGTCGGAGGGAGGGAGCCAGGACCGCGAATGAGGATCGTCCACTCGCCCTCCGTCGACTTCGGTGGCGTCGAGCGGGCGCGATCGATGCGTTCTTCGAGGGCCACGAGCGCCGGGAGCGTCGTGTCGTTGATGCTCTCGGCCTTCGCGCGGAAGGCCTGCACCGCGGGGTGCTGCCCCGAGGGCTTGGAGGGCCGACGGAGACTCTTCGGCGGGGACATCGGCGGGGGCTTCTCGCTCACGACTTCCGCCCTCCGGAGAAGGGGCCACGTTCGGCGAGCTCGGCGCGCCGCTGCAGCGTCTCCGCGACAGTCGTGACCTTCGTGACGGCGTCGATGAGCTCGCGCTGCAGGTCGCGCGTCTCGGCGATGTCGGCGAGCTTGCCAACCGACGACGTCACGACCTCTTGCATCCCGCGAAGGGTCTCGAAGCCGAGCTTTGCGTCCTCGACGCGCTCTCGACTCTCCGCGGTGATCTGCGTCGTCAGCTCGCGCCGCTCGGCATCCCATGCGCGCCGCTCCGAGATGTAGAGCCACCCGCCCACGAAGAGCAGCACGGTTGGGAGCCCGTACTGCGCCAGGATCGTGATGACCTCCGAAGCACTCACGCGTCGCCGTCCTTCCGCGGGGGCGGCGTGGCGTTGTGGACGGCCGGAGGGGGATCGGTGTCCCGCGTGTGGATCGTCGGCAGAGGACGCGTCACGGGGGCACCTGGCGAAGGGGACGCGCCAGGGATGGTGAGGCCGGGGACAGAGAATTCGCGCCCGCTGCGGAGCGAGGCGATGACGGTCTCGTGCCCGAGCATGGCAAGCAGCGAACCGACGAGGCCGTCGACGAGGGCGGCCGTCCACGTCGTGCCCGAAGCTACCCGCTCGAGCACCCCGCTCGCGATGCCGAGCCCGAGGACGAGCCACACGCGAGCGCGTGCGGGCACCGTCGGGAGGATCGTGTCAGCCTTCGCGAGGCGCGTCAGCAGGCCGACGACGACGGCGGTCGCGGCGATCCACTTGTGCTGGGAGATGAGGGTGCCGAGGTCGGCCGGGTTCATGGCGTCACCGAGTTGACGTACATGTTGATCCACTGCCCGAGGTATGGCTGCGAAGGACTGGTTACTCCGCCCACCGAGATTGAATGGGACAGTTCCCTCGTCTCTCCGACATGGGGCGGAGTGACTTCGGCAACTGCGTTCGCGGTCAAGGTTACGGTCGCGCCACCATTGATCGTGATGGTTTTTACGTAATCGATCGCTACAGGGCCGACGTGAGAACTGTCTGGACTGCGGTTCAGATAGTACGTCTGTGGCGGATCGGATACCGCGAGTGAATAGATGTTCGGCCCTATCAGCGCCGCTGGTGTTCCTCCGTCGGTGCGAGGCGTCCCGCCGATCTGCCAATTACCACCATCATTTGTGCCGCCGGCATAGGCCTTTTCCTCGACGACCCCTACGAAGTGCAACTCGACCGCGTAGGGTACTCCAGGAATACCGCCAACCACGGCCGAAGCTTCGGCGTTTCCAGGACAAAACCAGATCCCTGGTTCCGAATCCCCCGTCTTCGGCAGGCGCCAGTTTAGGGGCGACAACGCGCCGCCCGTGCCTCCCAGCGTCGTTCCGAGATCGACGGCTCCGCCCATCAGCGGGGCCCCCATGAGATACGGGGGCGCCATCAGAAGCTCGGATCCATCATGTAGAGGTCGGTCGACGTTGTCGTGTCCGGGTTCGCGTCTCCGGCATGAAACAGGTTCCAGTTCAGGACCGCGTATCCTCGGTTCGCGTCGATCCACTGCGCCGGGAGGATCCCCACGCTTGTGCATTTAGTGAGGTTCGCGCTGTCGTTCTGCCAGCAACTCACGCGATAGATCGCGCCTTGCGTGAGCGCCTGCGACCACGACACCGTGTAGAGCCCCGTCGAGGTGATCGTTGCGTTCGCGGTTTGGAGCCTCGTGTTGCTCGCGTCCCAGAGGGAGCACTTGACCGTCTTCGACCCGACGCCCCAGTAGAATCGCATCCCGGTGCAGGTCATCCCGGAGTTGATCGGGCAGAATTTCACCCCGATGGTGAAGTTTGAGGACGACGGACTGGACAACGTAACGCCAGCCCACCCGGAGATGTCGGCCAGGAGAGGCTTGTTGGAGGCTGCCGGGCCGATAATGCCGCCCGGGGAGGCCCCCGCCCCGCTCGACACGGTCGACGTTGGTGAGGCGTTGCCGGAGTACCCGAGATTGGTGAGCACCGCATGCGTCGCGTCGGTGATCGATGACACCGTGTAGTAACCGCCACCCGCAACGAAGATGTACTGTCCCGCCACGAGCCACGCGGTGGTGCCCATCGTGACGCTGACCGTCGATGAGACGGAAGGCTGAGTGAAGTTCGCGCTCGTCGTCGTGTATGCGTCGCCTCCCGCTGCGCCGGTTGAGCCGGTCGCGCCCGTCGAGCCCGTGGCGCCGGTCGAACCGGTGGAGCCAGTTGCGCCGGTGTCGCCTTTGACGCCGCTTGGTGAGACGGTAGCGCCGGAGGAGATGGTGGAACCCGGGGAGGCGTTGCCGGTATACCCGAGGTTCGTCAACACGACGTGCGTCGCGTCGGTGATCGAAGCGATCGAATAGTAGCCACCCGTTCCGACGTAGACGACTTCGTTCGCCGACATCCAGGCTGTAGCGCCGACGGTAACGCTCACGGTGGCGGAGACGGAAGGCTGAGTGAAGTTCGCGCTCGTCGTCGTGAACGATGCTCCGCCCGAGGCGCCCGAGGCGCCCGTCGCGCCCGTCGCGCCCGTCGCCCCCGTCGCCCCCGCGGTCCCCGTGTCGCCCTTCACCCCGCTCGGAGAGACCTTCGAACCGGAGGCGACCGTCGACGTCGGCGACGTGTTGCCGCTGTAGCCAAGATTCGTCAACACGACATGCGTCGCGTCGGTGATCGAGCTGACCGTGTAGTAGCCGCCCGTTGCGACGTAGACGACCTCCCCGACGACCATCCACCCAGTGGCGGCGACCGTGACGCTGACCGTGCTCGAGGATGAGGGCTGAGTGAAGTTCGCGCTCGTCGTCGTGAACGCCGATGGCCCGATTGGCCCCGTGGGTCCGGTGCCTCCGAGCGGGCCGGTGGACGATAGGTACCATCGTTGCTCATCACTGACGTAAACGAGCCACGCCGCGGAGCCCTGAGGGATCTCGATGTCGCCCCCACCCGTAATGATCCGATTGCGCGGATCCGACAAGCCGCTATTCGCGACCACAACGAGAGGTCCACCGCTAGCGATGAGGTGCAAGCGACGCCCGGGGACGGAGTTCCCGTCAAGAATTCCCGTTACGTTAGGGGCGGCTCCCGTGAAGCGGATTGAGCTCGCCGGGAACTTGCTCGCACGCGAGGGCACGTTGTTGAGCATCCCCGTTCCCACGTTGGATAGAGCCTCAGTCGGCTCCGGCGAGAACATGAGCTCCAAGAACGAGTTCAGCGAGTCGTCCACGGCGCTCACGAGGGCCTCTTCAAGACCTGGACGTGGAAACTGGTGAACCACGCGATGTTCGTGGAAGCGATACCGACCGCGTGAAGCTTGATCGTGTCGTTATCGAAGACGTCTACGGTCGTTCCACCCGGCGCGGTACCAGCGGAGAGCCCGCCTGGAGCGAGATCGACCGTTCCTACTCGCGAGAGAGTCCCGCTCGAACGCCCGAACGTTGCGAGTTTGATGCACTTGCCGAGCTTCGTGCCGCTCGCGTTGAACACGTAGGTCGTTTCCGCGTGGACGCTGATGGCGCAATCGCCGTACGTGGCCGCGGGCACCGAGATGGTACCAATCACCGTAGACGTCGCGTTCGTCGTCAGCCCCTCGGCCCATTGCGAGCGGGCGAGCGCGTTGCCCGCGCCGGCAAGGTCCTTGAAGTCGGCCCATGTCTCGTCGTGGAGAGGCTTCCCGGCGTGAATGAGCTCACCACCATCGGTCGCGCCATCGACGACGAGCTTGGCGGTTCCCGCGAGTCGGTGAATGCCGTCCACGACGACGTGCCACATCAGTTGCCCAGGCAAACCCCCCGGGCCGAGTCCGTTGAGGGGGACATCCGTGCGCTCGTTGACCGGATCGTCCGAAGGGAACGCGCCGTCGGTGATGAAGTTCAGGACGTCCCTAAGAGGTAGCTCGACCCCGTTGACGAGGATCAACGGGGTGCGGAAGTACGTCTCCCAGAACGTCTTGAGCGCGCTCATCCGATCCCCGCGTCCGTGAAATCATCCATCGCAACGGTAACGTTCAGGATCCCATTGTTGGCCAGAGAGTTGGTCCCCGCTTCGTTCCAGACTTGGGCGTAGTAGGTGTACGCGGCCAGGTCGACGACGTTGTTCTGGTTGCACACGATCGGCACCTGCTGGACGAGCTCGTAGTCCGCGACGCTGGCCGCGCCCACTTCCGTGAAGTCCCCAGCCGCCGACAAGCTCGTGAGGGTGCCCCATGACGTGCTGCCGGGGTCGCGCGGGGTACGAAAGACGCCGATTGCTGCTTGTCCAACCGTTGGCAAGGCTCCTCGGCCTGTCGCCGGGGCGAAACCGAACTGAACCCCGAGGATCGTCCCCAAGTCGGCCCCTACGATCTGCGGAGTGGAGAGGACCTCGTCGAGGCACCATTGCAGACCGTAGGTCAGCGCCGTAGCTCCGGGCGGCGCCTGGACGAGCCGGATCGTCCCGTTGATCATCTCCCACCAGTTGAACGTCTGCAGCGCGCCGCTCGACCAGACGTACGTCTTGTTGCCGCTCTGAAACGAGACGTTCTTGGCGCGCGCCACACCCCCATCCACGGTGAAGAATTGCGTCCCGAGCAGGCAATTCGAGAGCGTGACGGCGCGTTGGCGGAAGCGTCGGTGGTAGCCCGCTCGTACCCATCTGCCCGGTGTCGCGTCCGTGGGCGTGATCGCGTAGGGCGTGAGGGCTGTCGGGGCGGTGAATGGCGACGAGCCCGTCCCGCGAAACACGTACCAGCCGAACTTTTGGACGAGCCGCACCATCTTGTCGGTGGGCGTGGTGATGGCGGCGAGCGCGGCCAGGTTGTCGAGAGGGACGAGCGCGTCGATGCGGTTTTTCAGCCAGATCGTCCGGTCGAAGGCCGTCTGCAAGGGAACGTCGAACGCGGACGCCGTCGGCGGATCGGTGTCGTCAGGGAAAACGGCATCGGTCGCGAAAACGTCCGCGCCCGCGTAGGGGCTACCCATTAGAGAGCTCCTACGCGGACGTGATGCCCGCTCAAGGCCAGCATGAGCGCGAGAAAGGCCCCCGCGAACATGTAGAGGGAGAGTTGCTTCACGTCGCCGCTCTTTCCGCCGCCCTGCAAGACGAGGAAGAGCACGGCGCCGAGGAGCGCGAAGAGGGCGGGGAAGATCGCGTCGATGGTCATCGCGGCTCCGTGTAGCGACATTCGGTCAGGTCACGATCGCTCGGGACGGAATGTCCCCCAACGATCACGCTCCACTGCCCCCAGTTGCCGTTTGGACAGGAGAGCGGCACCGTCGGATCGAAGCGCGTCGGGGACGACGTCCAGATGATGGCGCGCACGCACGAGTGAGCCCCCTTCCACTGCAGGACGAGTGCTTTTACGACGTCGACTTCGGCGTGAGGGGCAAGGATGCCGATCCCGGTCCCATCGTCCCCCGTGAGGTCGCCGAGGGTGCCGGTCCGGAACGCCCACGTGGGGTACACCACAACGAAGAGATCCGACCAGAAGCCACTTCGCTCGGGGTTGCTCACGCTGTCCCAATCGAACGTCGCGTCCGTCTCGGTCATCGTCCCATCGGTCTCGATGGTCACCCAATGCCCAGCGCGGTTGATCACTCGAACGCGGGCGTCCCCGAGGTACTCCCAGATCTCTCGCGCAAGGCGGCGCTGACTGCCGGCCTCCTTCCAACGCTGGATCCACGTCGGGAGCTTCGCTGCGAAAGTGGCGTCCGTGTCGAGCCGGCCGCGAGTAATGCCGCGGGCCGCGCCGATGTACTTAAACGCCGTCGGGGTACCGCGCCCGACGGCGGCGAGCGAGCCCTGCAGCGCCGCCGAGATCGCCACGTCGACGAAGCGGCCGATCACGAAGCGGATGCGGTGTCCGATCGACGGCGACTCGGGGTACCCATCCGCCAGCCAAAGCGGACCGCCGCGAGCGATGGCGTCACGCAGGACGGTCATCGGATCCTCACGTCAAAGGTGGTGTTGTCGATCGGGATCGCGTTGGAGGCGAGCGCGGTGTCTGGCGCGCTCGAGACCACGACACCGCCCACGACGAAGTCGACGTCGAAGACTTCTGGTGAGGAGCCCACGCACGCCGAAGCCACCGCGTCGCCCCAGAGCCTCCCGCCGGCACCTACCACCTTTTCGATGCCACCGATGGGGTAGGTCGAGATCAGCCTGTCGAGCGCCTTCTGCGCGTTGGCCAGGAGAAGCGCGGGGGCTCCTCCGCGGCACCAAAGGATGATGCTGTGCACCGTGGCCACCGTCGTCGCTGCCGAGACCGTCACCGTCACGGTGTCTGGACGTGCCCTGGCCTCGATGTTCGCCCGCACCGCGTCGAGCTCCGGGGTTGACGGCGCCCCGCTCGGAGTGGCGCAGACTACCGTGACCTGCCCCGTGGAGCTGAATCGCGAGACGGCGACCCTGTTGATGCTCGTCGGGATGTCGCCCGCGAGGAGCGCCGACAGCGCAGCCGCGGCGTAGGCATCCCGCGGCCCAAGAGACGACCACGTCCCCCGCTGAGCAAGGCATCTCGTCACGAGCTGCGGATCGGATTCCTCGTCCCGCCCCACGAGTGACGCGGCGTTCGCCACGGTGACCCCGGCGAGCGGCGTCTCCAGCTGGTCGATCTCCGCCGGTCCCACCGAGCTAGCTGCGCCCGCCTCGATCGCAGCCACCTGTACATCGAGCGTCGTCGGCGAGGTCTCGGACCCCGACCCGAGTACGAACGCATCCGTGACGCGAAAGCGCGCGCTCGTGTTCGAGCTCGACACGATGAGTTCGTTCGCACCGATCGTGTGGACCGCGCCCTTTCGGTTCGTGAGCGTCACGGTGCCGGTCGCAAAGGTCGCGGTGATCCTCGTGACGCCGTAGACGTCCTCGGCGTGATCCGTGAGGTAGTCGCCTGAGCCGAGGAGGAGGAAGCCACCAGCGATGAGGTCCGCTACGATGGCCGCGCCGTCCGCGCCGAGCTGCGCGCCGATCGCGACGAGGTTCTTCGCCACGCTGCCGTCGCGCCACGAGCGCGCAGGCACCTGAATCGTCTCGAGGGCGCCGAGCGCCAAGTCGAAGAGATCTTCGGTGGAGATCTTGCGGATGAGCGTCTCGATCGGGATCACGCGACCCTCACAATCCCGGATGGCGTCATCTGGAGAGCGAGCTGGAGGAAGGTGTCCTCCACCGCGGCCTTGAGATCCATCCGGTAGCTGTCGTCTTGCCCATCCACCCGCGAAACGACGCACCGCACGGACGAGATCCGGTCCGCGAAGGTCCGCAGGACGCCGTTTTCGACGTCCGCCGAGAGCGTCGAGGGGATGGGGCGCCCCAGGACGCTGCCGAGTCCGAAGCCCCAGTCGGGAGCCTCGTACAGGGTCATCTTGTCCGTCAGGAGCCAGTGGTAGAGATCCTGCGCAAGCACCTCGAGGGGGCGGGCGTCGCGCGCGAAGGCGTCGACGTCGTCTCCAGCACGGATGTCGTTGTATTCCGTCACGACGCCACCATCTTCGAGCTCGCGATGTCCACCGGGGGCGTCGCAGCACCCGGCGTGACCGAGTTGACGACCGCGGTCACCGCCGTCACCCACGCTGCGAAGGACGGGGTGACGCGCGCGACCGGGCGGGCCGCCGCAGCCAACCCGACGACCACCGTGGCGGCGCGCTCCCCGAGAGTGACGTTCGCCTCGGCATCGAGCTCAAGGCGGAGGGGTCGCCACCCGTCCCCCTCCGGGGGCTCATACGCGGCCACGTACGGCTTCGTCGCGTCGCCCGCGATGAACCCCACAAGCACGCGGGAAGCGGGCTGCAACGTAGCCCTGTAACCGCTAATGCCGGCCCACACGCTTGCAGGGAGGAGGTCGGGGGCACCGTCGTCGCGGCGGACGGCTTGGAGCTCGACCCGGTCCCCCGCCATCGCGATGACGCGGTACTCGTACAGGCGCCCGAGGGCCGCTCGAGTGGCGCCGCGGGCGAGCGAGGAGAGCGCGGCGACGAGCTCCGTGGTCACCCCGCCAGGGTCGGGGGACGCGTCGGCCACGAGCAGCGTCCCCGTGACGGAGCCGCGAGCGACCATCGCGTCGACGTAGCGAACGATCTTCGTCCCGAACCGCGCATCGACGAGGACGGTGCCTGGCTCGACGAGGACGGCCGCGCTGAACGTCATGGCCGCGTCCTCGGGGCGCCAATCGAGCACCTCGAGCGACGGGTGCGGCGGCAGCGGGGGGCGGATGCCGACCTTCGTGACCCCGTCGAGACCGACCCACCAATCGACCCCGGCGCGCGCGAACACCTGCGACGCCGGCTCGTTTTCCCCGAGTCGCGCGAAGTCGGTCCCGAGCATCTTCGGCAGGAGCACCGCCGCGACCTCGCCGACCTCCGTCGCCGTCGTCGTCACGACTTCGATGAGGTTGACGCCGATGTCCGAGTGGTAGTGCTGCGCGCGGACCGACTTGCCCCACCCGCCACCACCACCCACGACGCGCGCGAAGCGTTTCTCGCCGAACGAGCCGGAATGCGCCTTGTCGACGGTGCCGACCGCGGTGATCCCCTCCGTGCTCGTGATGACGACGCGCCCGGATGGCACGACCTCGCCGCTGATCTCCACCGTGGCGACCCACGGCCCGGACCATCCGGCGGACCATCCCATCGAGGCGACCTCGATCCCGTTGACGTTGAGGCTCATCGGGCGGCCGCCCTCGCTGCTTCGACCTTCGCGCGGAGCTCCACAAGGAGCTTCTGATTCTCGGTCTGGGGCGTCACGGGGGCCTTCGGAGTCACCGGTGGAATCTCACCCTTCGGCTTCGCGAGCACCGGTTTCGTCAACCGCCATTCGGTGCACGACATGGCGACGGTCCACATCCCATCAGGCTGCCGCTCGGGCTGCCCCTTCTCCGTGACGGCGACCGCGGTGATGTCCGCCGCCGCGAGCGTCGGATGCGTCCACGCAGGCATGAGCGGGAACGGATTGGGTACGCCGCTTCCACCCGGCGGGTCGATCGCCTTCGAGAACAGCGGCCACACGAGGTGATGCTCGGGCTTCCAGAACGTCAGCGTCAGGGTGAACTTCGCGAGCCCACGCCCGTGAAAGACCATGAGCGCCCCCGACCGCCCGTATGGTTCTTTGATGTCCCATTTGTACGGGACCTTCAGCCCTGAGATCTGCGCGCGACCAGGGGATCTCACCCCAAGCACCGTCACGTAGTTCAGCGCGTCGTCATCGGGGCTCATGCCCCCGATCCCGATGGCGCCGAGCCCCGTGTTGATCAGCGCCTTGTCGTCTTCGACGATGTACGTCGGCTGAAGCGCGTACTTCAGCACGACCCCCTTGCCATCCGCGCCGACGGTCCTCGAGGGCCTTCCGATGATGATGCACCCGATGAGGAGCGTGTGGCGCGTCCGTTCGCCCTCGGCCATCGAGACCACGACCGCGAAGGTGTCCTCAGTAAGGTTTCTCACCGCCCCCGGAAGGGACACGCTCACCGGATTCTCGCGGATGACATCCTCGAACTTGTAGGCCGCGTCCGCGTGGATGCTGATCGACGCCGAACACCCGTAGTTTCCCCGCGCGATCCCCAAGGGCTTCGCGTTGTCGTTCATCGGGGTCACGAGAGCGGTGCTGAGCTCGTCGTCCCACTCGACCTCGTCGACGTCCGTGATGCGAAAGCCCCCGTTGATCCGGATCGCGACCGAATTCCGGGTGAACATCTTGCCGTTGAGGCGGACGAGCGGGGTGAGGAAGGACGCCATTACGCCGCCACCACCCCGCCGCTCTGCGTGACCGCATCACGAAGTGCACGGGTAAGCGCCGAGAGGAACTGCGGGGACTGCATGTCCTGGGCGCTCGCGGTCGACGCGCCGTGGATGTTGACCTCGATCGACATCGGCGCTGCGCCAGCTGCCGGCAGAGCGGGGGTGCCTTGCGCCATGTCCCGCACCGCTCCCGTCGCGCGCTTCGACCCGCTCTCAACGCCTTGGGCGTAGCCCTCGACCGTGTTGCTGCCGTAGCCCTCGAAGACCTTGGATGGCGAATGGATCTTGAGCTCGTCGGTGAGCGCATTCTTGATCGACTTCCCGATGCCGAAAAGCACGTCGCCCTGCAGGTTCATCGTGTTCGCGATCCCCTTCGCAAGCCCCTTGATGATCGCAGCGCCGATGCCGACCCAGTCCTCGCCCGCGAAGGCGTCCTTGATCTGCTTCTTCATCTCGTAATACGTGAGCGTCACGCGCAACGACCAGATCACGAGGTCTTCAAGAGCCTCGACGAGGATGGGGATCGACTTCGCTGCGATGTCCACCAATCCCGTGCCGAACGTGCTCATGAACGTCTTGATCGCGCCGCCGAGAGGGGCGCTTTCGTCGAACTGACCGAATGCACTCTGCAGTGCCTTGGAGATCGGGCCCAGATCGACGTCCTTCGAGAGGTGCTGCAGCTGCTCGTAGAACTTCTTCGGTGCGTTCTCGAGGGAGAAGGCGTTGGCTATGTTGAGCTTTCCGAACTTCTTCTCCGTGACGCGCGCAAGGGTGTTGGCGGCCTCTTCGATCGGAACCTGCCCGGTCATGAGCTCCTTCCGCGCCGCGTCGACGCTCTTGTGCATCCCCGCGGCGTACTCCTTCGCGACATCGTCGAAGTCGATGCCCGTCCCCTGGAGCTCCAGCTGGCCGAGGAAGAAGCGCCCGCTAGTCTGACCGCGCGTGATGAGCTCTTGGATCTTCGAGCCGGCCGATTCGTCGATCGCGCTTGTCGCCTGCGCGACAGCGTTCATCGTTGCGACTTGTGCTTTGCCGGTAAGCCGCGTCTTCGACAGCGCCACGGCCATCGCGTTGAGCTCGGAGGTGCCCAAGGCCGTCTTGCCGGCGAGCTCGTTGATCTGGTCGGCGTAATTCTCGGCGCTCTTCGCGCTCCACCCGAGGGCTTGCCTCTGCCGACTCGCCTTCGCTGCTGCATCGGCGGCAGCGAGCCCGAAGGCACCAACCGCGATCGCGGCGGCGACGAAGGCCCCACCGGCCGCGGCGACACCGGCTGCGATGATCGCGATCTCCGGGCCGAAGGCGGCGAGGGCCTTGCCGATCGCGGGGAGGATGCTCCCGACGTCCTCCTTCGCGGCCTTCCCCAGCTTCCCGAGGCTCTTCGCGGCACCACCGCCGAATTTCGCAATGAACCGCCCCGCGGGGGCGAGCTTGTCCACGACGGCCTTCGTGATCGGAGCGGCGAAGGCGCCGAGCTTCTTGCCGATCGGGGCCAGCGCCTTCGCGCCCTTCGCAAGCGCAGGCGCTACCGCTCCGCCTGCGGCCGTCGCTGCCTTTGCGATCCCCTTGCGGAGATTCGGGAGCTTGCCTACGCCGTCGCCGTACTTCTTTGCGGCGGCCGCGGCCGCGGCGTAGGTGGTTCCCTGCTTCGCGAGTGCCGCGGTGAGGAGGGACGTCGACGCCTTCGCCTCGTCGATGCGCTTCTTCAGCGCCGACTTCGCCGCGGTGACGTCGTCGGAGTTGCCGCGGAGTCGCCGGAGGTCGGCGGACAGGACCTTGACCTCGTCCTCGTACGCAGCGATCGACTTGGCGGCGAGCCGCGCAGACGAGGCGATGTCCTTCGAGGCAACGGAGGCGTTGCCGTCGATGTTCACCCTGAATGTCGCCTCACCCTGGCTCACCGGTGTCTCCTCAGGCTGTTCGCCAGCGCGGTCATCGCGTCAGCTGCGTTACGTTGTGCCTTGAAGGTCAGCGCCACCACGGCGCACGCCGCGAAGGCTCGGATCCGCTGGTCGCTCGTCATGCGCCGGTCCCCTGGCACGAGCAGGTGGTACAGGGTCTCGGCTGCTACCCCCTCGTGTTCGAGCGCCCGAAACACGAGGTCGTCTATTTTTTTGACTCCTCCTCTCGCAACACCTTGAGCAGGCGCGTCGCCTCCGAGATGAGCGCTCCGACGAGGCCATGGTGTTGCGACATGAGCACTTGCAGCTCGGCGGGCGTCGGGTCGAGCACGATCGACATCGCGAGCGATTCGAGGTCGGGCCGCTCGCTCGCGTCACTGATCTTGTCGATCTCGATGTCGATGGGACGACGCAGCGCGATGTTGCCCACCCTCGTCTCGACGACGACGAAGTCGAGTCCGGGCCGCCCCTTCGACGCCCCGAGCTTCTTCGTGAGGCGCAGCGCTTCGAGGTGCTGGCGCTTCGCTGCGGTCGCTTCTTCCTTGCGGCGCGCCGCGTCCTCTCGCTCGAGCGATTCGATCTCCGCGAGCTCCTCTTTTGTCAGATCGCTCATGGTCAGAAGGCCGGGATGAGGTTCACGAGCGCCTTGCCGTCTTCGATCACTTGCGTCGGCTGCAAGGCGTATTGCATCACGATCGCCGACCCGTCGTTGCCGACCGTGCGTGAGGGGCGACCGACGATGTTGCAGTTCACCAGGATGACGCTTCGCACGCGCACGTCCTCGCTCATGACGAGCGCCAGCTGGAAGGTGGCCGCGGCGATGTTGTTGAGAGCGGGCGGGAAGCTGGCGATCACGGCGAGCTCGAACTTCGAGGCGGCGTCGGCGTAGATCCCGAGCGATGCGGAGCACGTGTAGAGCCCCGGCGCCTTGCCAAGCGCCGGTCCCCCGTCGTTCATGCCGTTCACAAGCTCGTGAGGGATCTCGTCGGACCACTCGATCGAGTCAATCTCCGTGATGCGGAACACGCCGTTGACCCGAACCGCAACGGAGTTGCGGGTGAACATCTTGCCGTTAAGGCGAATGAGTGTGGGGATCATGTGACCTCAGGCAGTGGGGAGGACGCGGACGAGGCCGGTCTTGCCGATGAAGTGCTTCACGTAGGCGAGGGGGACCGCGTTGATCGAGAAGTGGAGCGTGTCGGTGCCGAGGACATCATCTGTCCGCGACAGCGAGAATTGGATCCCGGAGACGCGCGCCGGATCCTGGTAGAGCGTCCGTAGCTCGGCGGAGATCGAGTCCTCGATCCCCTTCGCCACGCTCTCGCGGATCTTCCCGCTCGACGGATCGACGAGGATGGTCTGCGAGAGACGCGGCTGGAGAAGCGAGTAGGCGCTCTCGATGATCCGATTGATGATCGCCGACAGCTGGAAGTACCGGTAGTCGCTTCCCGCGCCGGAAAGCAGCCGCGGGTTGTTGACGTAGACGCCAGGGGAGATCGGCCGTCCACCCCACGTGCGGAGCGTGGTGAAGCCGAGGACGTCGAGCCCCGGGTAGCGGCGCTCGTCATGGAAATTGCGGAGCCCTGCGGCCGTCTCGACGAACACGCCAGGCAACGCCCCGTCCGACTTGGCCGCGGCGTCCTGCGAGTCGTCGATCAGCATCAAGCGAGCGGCGTAGGGGATCGACGGAGGCTGCCGGAGACGCCACCCGTTGACCACGCTCACGAGCTCGCACGCGTCGACGCAGCACGAGACCTCGTCGGATTGCACCCCTGCTGCGATGGTCGCCATCGCCGCTTGGAACGTCGCTCGGTCTTCCGCGCCAGCGACATCCCGCGCTCGTGTGCACGTAATTGCCTCCGGATACTTCCCCTGCGTGTGGAACGTCTTCACGAAGGTGTCGAGTTGGGCGAGGATCGTGTCGTCCGCATCTGCGAGGACGAGGACGCGCAGCCACTCGCCCGAGTAGTCGCTCAGGGCGGTGAGCGCCGCAGCCAGGTCCCCCGTCGTCGACTTCGGCCCCTTCGTCGAGACCCTGAAGACGTCGCCAGCGAGAAGAGTGCTCGTTGAGGATGAGAGGGTGAAGCTCACGCCTCGCGCGAGCGTCATCGTGAGGCTCGTCCCGAGCGCCTGCGGCACCGAGTAGTTCCCCCCGTCGTCGAGCGAGTAGCTAAACACGATCCCCGCCGTGCCGAGGGCTCCGCCGGTCGTGATCTTGACGACCGCGTCGAAGTCGCTGTCGGGTGCCGTGCTGCCTGCGGCGACCGTCGCGGTCCCCAGGACGCCGCTATGGTCGATCGTCCCGTACGCCGCTGCGGTGGTCGCCGCGCTCTTGATCCCGACGCACGGGACACCCTGCGCGATGCAGTATGACAACGCCTCGACCAGCTTCCCGGAGGTGAACGCCGTGATCACGTCGTCCTTGTTGACGTAGGACGCCGCCACGTTGCTCGTTCCCGCCGATGCCGGACCGACGATCGCGAGGATCCGCTCCGTGTTGGAGACCACGCCCAAGTTGCCATCGGTTTTTGCGATCTGGATGTCGGGGGTCATTTGCGGTCCTCAGGTGACTGGCTTCGGGAGTCCGGGTACAGGCCCCGGGGTCGCGATGGTGAGCGAGGTGTCGAAGATTGGGATGTTGAGGACGAGCGTGGCGGCGAGCTCGGCGCCGAAGCGCCCTTGCTTTCGGGTGTCGGTCCACCGCGCGCCCGTCCACTCGTGGGCGCCCCAGTACGCGCGCTGGACTTCCTGCGCGACGACCTCCCAGAGATCGAAGCACCTGCGGCGGTGGTCGAGTTCGCGCTCCGAGGTCGGGACGTAGCCAGCGAAGAAGACGTCGAAGACGAAGTTGACGTTGAAGAGCTGCCGCTTCGCGCCGAACTCGCCGTCGTCGCCCTCGCCGATGAAACGTGGTGCGAGGATCTCGAGCGGATCGGCTGCGGGAACGAAGGCGACGCGGTTCGCGGATCCCCCGTCGCCAAAGTTTGTCTGGTCGTTGCGCGACTCGATCCCATCGACGACGGTCACGTCCGTGAAGCCGCGATCGGCGAGGCGCGCGCGAACGATGTCGACCAGCTGGACGAACATCAGCCGACCGCCTTTTCGAAGACGCGCGTTGCGGCGTCGACGATGGCCGCCTTCATCGGAGGGGGGATCGGGTCGCCGGGGTCGGGGATGATCTGGCGCTTCGGGGCGTGGAACTTGGACTTCGTTCCGCCCTTTGCGTGCCTTGCGGCGGCGCGTTGACGGTGGCGCTTCGCTTCCTTCGTCTGCGACGAGCCTCCGGCGCCATGATGGTGGTAGACCCACGGCGGCCCGATCTTCAGATCGATACGCGCGCCCTTCACGCTCGACGAGATGGCCTTCGCGGCCCCCGCGAGTGGCTGGCCTCCGTCGGCCAGTGGAGGCCATGGATCTCCTGATGGCGTCTGTCCAGCCGCTGCCGTCTTGCGTACCTCGGCGAGGATGTCGGCTTCAGCCGCCTTCGCAGTGCGCTCGTTGAGCCGTCGCAGGCTCTCGACGCCGGCGATGAACGCCTCGAGTTCAGCGTGGCCGCTCATCGGCTTCTCTCGTCCTTCACCGCCTCGGCTTGCCGATCCGTCCACGTGTACGGTGAGGCCTCGCTGTATCCGAAGGGCCCGCCGAGCGTGGGGCCGTCATCGCCACCCTTGGCCGTCGAGAGGAGGGGGAGATCGTAGAGGCCGACCTCCGAGTCCGCGGCCTCCTTCAGCTCGTCGAGGGCTTGCGCAGCCGCGGCGTCGAGGGATTCGATCTGCTCGTCCGAGGGATCAATCCCTCGACGCCGATACACCATGGGCGTCACGAGCGCGACAAGCCAGCCGCATGCGATCTCCGGGACGGGAGCGACGAACGGCACCGCGTACCGCTTGCGGAGCCGCGCGTAGATCCTGCTCGTCCCGATGATGAGTTGCGTCTGGACGAAGGTGCGGTGTGCCGTGCGCTTCGCGATGAGCGTCGCGTCCGTCCACGCCCCCGTAGGATCGAAGAAGTCCCCCATGACCATGCTCGCCGGCGCGATGGTGCGCGCGGCGAATTCGTCGAGGTCGAGGAGGCTTCCGGCGAGGGGCATGCTTTCAATAGGCCGACCCCGGGGCCCACGCCGGGAGAGCGCGTGGACCGTCGGGGTGAGGCGACTTACAGGGGTGAGGAGCGGCCGTTATGGGCCGTAGGGGGTCAGGCTGCCTTGACCTTGAAGATGCCGTAAGGGTGGCCGTAGCCGACGGCGTTTCGGCCGCTCGTGTGCCATTCGAGCTCGTCGGCGCGGTCGAGGACGGCGTCCACCCCCGTCCCTCCACCGCGGCCGGTGTAGTACCGGACCGAGAAGGGCTCACGGTCGACGTAGACGATGGCGCCCATCTGAGATGAGGCCATCGCATCGCACACGACGAAGTACGTCGTATCGCTTTCGAATCCGGCGAGTTCGTCGCAGCAGATCGGCTGCCCGTACCCGAGAGCGCGGATGATGGCCTCGACGTCCGCGCCACCGCCGCCGGTCGCCGCCGCTTGCGCGAGGAGTCGGGCGTTGGTGAGTTGGACCGCACGCGGGTAAAGGACCGGCGAGCAGAGGATCGCGGACGGCCGCAGGCGCCGGGGGTCCGATCCATTCGGCATCTTGAGGCTCGCGACCGCCCCGAACACCTTCCCGAGATTGTTGAGTGCGACGTCCGCCGTCACGCTCGTGTCGATCGGCGCCGCGGTCCCCCCCGTGAGAAGGTTCGCAAAGGTGCCGTTCGCCGTGTTCTGTCCGTTGTTCGGGTGCGAGGCGGAGAAGAACACCTCCCCGTCGTAGGACTTCGACGTCGACAGCGCCCCGTTCTTGAGGAGCGTCGCGACCTGTTTCTGCGGCCAATACGCTTGTTGCGCCCCCATCTGCACTGACCAATCGGTCGCAAGCTGGACGCCATTTCCGTCGAGATCCTCGAATTGCTGCCGACGGAGCTTCAGGCCCTTGCCGGCGGTCTTCGGGGCGTACTCGGTCTCGAGGATCGTCATGTTGTCGAAGGCGATGTTTCCGCCTTGCCCCTGATCTTCGAGCTGCGCGGTGTTGAGCACCCACGTCACGATCTCGCGGCGCGACTGCGTCGGCAGCACCTTCGTGCATGCCGGCCACCACAGCTGGCTCGTGAGGCGGAGATACTCGTTCTCCTGGATCATCCGCATGCGGGATTCCAGATCGAACACGAATGACGGAGTCAATGCGGGCATGGCTGGGTCCTCCTCACGGACTCACGTAGGCGTTTGCGAACCACTTGCCGCCCGTCTTCGTGACGACGACGAGGTGTCGCTTCGACGCGGTGAGCGCGGTGGTCAGGTTGGCGGGACCGGTGGCGTCACGGTACTGGACCGTGTGCCCGTTCGCGGACCCGTCGGCGACGAAGTACGCCACGGTGCCGTCGGCGGCGGCGGCGGGGAGCGTGACGGTGGACGCCGCGCCGGTTGACGGGATCGAGTAGATCGCTCCGGCGGTGATGTCCGTCGGTACCGAGTCGTTCGAGGCGAACGCCGGCGCGGCGAGCGTCGCGCTGATGTCCGAGTCCGCGTCCACGCCGATGCGCGGGCGGATCATCTCGACGAGGACGCCTTTCGTCGAATCGACCGCCCACACGCGCCCAGCGAGCGGACCGAGCGTCGAGGTGATGGTGACCGTTTGGTCGTCGGTCCAGTACACGTCCTTCAGGACGTCTGTCGAGGCCACGGCGTCGCCGCCGGTCGCGTTCGGACACCAGAAGAGCGTCAGCTCGCTGCCTAGATCGACGTTGACGTCCTGATCGGCCGAGGTCGCATCGACCTTGTCGACCGCGGTCCCGACGGGGATGAGGGTGGTCGCGCCCGACGTGATCTTGGAGACCTTGTTCGTCGAGCGGTTGTATCCGAGCTCGGCGCCTTGGTAGGCGACCTGCCCGGATGCGAGGGTGAAGATCTTGTACTTCCAGCGCACCTCGTTCGGCGCGCGGTTTCCGGCGAGTGCTGTCACTTGGCTGCCGCCTTTCCACTCACCGCAGCACGGCGAGCGATCTCAGCCCGCGCTTGCGCAGGCGTCATGACTCCGAGGATCTGCTTCGTCCCTTCGTTGCGGATGGCCGCTTCGGGGGGCGCGAGTCCCATCTGACGATCGAGGGCGAGCGCCTCGTCGGGAGGAAGCCGGCTCTCGACGCCTGGCTGCGCGATGGTCGGCGTCACCCCAATGGCCGCGCGCGCCGCGGCCACTTGACCCTTGGCGGTCGTGCCGCGAGGGAGCGACTTCACCGCGTCGCGCACGACGCCGAGAGGCTGCCGCTCGAGGAAGGCGACGACGTCCTTCGCGAAGTCCGGCCGGGAGGCCATGAGCTCGGTGCGCTCGATCTTCTCCTCCTGCGCTTCCTTCCACGCGGTGAGCGACTGCACCGTGGCGAGGATGTTGAGGTGAGGGTTGAGGGCCGCGGAGGTCGTGGTCGAGGCTGCAGCCTTCGCGTCCTTCTCCTTGTCCTCCTCGTCGGACTTGTCCTCGGACTCCGCTTTCGCGTCCGTCTTGTCCTTGTCCTTGTCCTTGTCGCCGTCGGGCTCGTAGGCCGCGAGCGCCTTCTTTGCGCGTGCTGCCGCCTTCTCGTCCTTGCCCTCGGCAATCGCCTTGAGCGCCTCCTTCACTTCATCTTCATCCACGGCATTCTCCGTTGCCGCGGTCATGGCGGCGGTTGTGGTTCGCGTCTCGCCCGCGACGAGCTCCGCAAACGTCTTCACTTCATCTGCGAGGTTCGCGTCGACGGCCTTCTGCCCGACGAAGAGCGCCGCATCCAATCCCGCCGATCCGGCACCGGGACGGGCGGCGTCGACGAAGGCGAAGAACGTCGCGGCCATGTCATTGACCCCGGACAGGATCGCCGCTCGAGCCTCGTCGCTCATCGAGACGTGCGGGTTGCCGTCCGTCTTGCGCGAGCCCGACGCGATGAGCTCGAAGCCGAACCCGCTCGCCCGGTCGAACGCGGTCTGATCGACCGTGACCTGCAGGCATCCGATCGAGCCTACGATGCCTGTCGCGGGGACGTAGATCCGGTCCGCAGCGCACGCGAGCGCGTACGCGGCTGATGCTGCGACGCCATCGACGTACGCGAAGACCGCCTTGCCCTTGCTCTTGGCGCGTGTGCGGATCGCGCCGGCGAGTTCGAACACCCCGGCGACTTGGCCACCGGGCGAACTGAGCTTCAGCATGAGTGCGGGGCGATCGGAGGCGAGCGCGGCGTCTACGCGTTCGGCGATCGCCTCGTACGAATCCCAGCAAAACGTCTTGTGCTGCATCAGGGGCCCGCAGACCGAAACGACCGCGTAGTCGCCGTGGACCTCAAAGGGCTCGCTCGGACCCATGACGACCTCGAAGTCCGCGCCCCACCCGTCCGCGGTGATCGCGACGAGCCCCGTGGGCATGAACCGCGCGCGCTTCACGCGGCCTCCTGCTCGGCGTCGTCCTCGACGTCTACGTCGATCGCACCATCGCTATTGTCCGCGAGCACGGGTTCCCCGACGGCGACCGCTGTCACCGGGATCGCGTACTTCACCGTGACGGCGCTGACATCGAGCTCGACGCCCGTCCCTTCGAGCGCTGCCTTCATCGCGGTGATCGCGTTGGCGACCTGGCCCATCGCGGTCGCTTCCTTCGAGCGATCCTCCGGCGGGGTTACGTCCCATTCTACGAGCGCCGAATGCTCGAGCCCGGCCTCTCCCCATCGGTCGACGACCCACGGGGGGATCCCCTGCGTGTTGAGGGTGTATGCGAGCCCTTCGGCATCGCCCTTGATGAGGTCGTGCCGGATCGCGGCGTGGACGTCCGCGTTCGCGAACCCCGTCCCTCCGTCGACGAGGACCGTGCTCCCCGAGAGCGCGATCACCATGTCGCGGTTCGAGATCTCGATTGTCTTCGTGAAGCACTCCCAGCCGCGGCCATTCGACTCGAGCAGCTTGACGTCGTAGCCGGGTGTGAGGCCGAAGACGCTGTTGATTCGCCACGCCATGACGGCGCGGAACCAAGACTGCTTCTGTTTCTCGGCGGCACCTTGCGGTGCGACGGCGACGCGCGCGGGGTTGGCGAGTGTCGCCTCCCAGTTCGATTTGTAGAGCCGCGCGTGCTGCTTGTCGATCCACGACTGACCGATCGCGCGCCATAGTCCGTTCTGCCACGGCGCGACGCGTCCGCCGGGGAGATGAAGCACCCAGCGTCCCTGGCCGGGATCGATGGGGATCAGGCCGACGATTGAGACGTAGTACCAGCGCCCCTCGTTCCACCGATAGCGCAGGTTCTCCGGTTCGAGGCGAACGAAGACGGGGTAGTCGCGTCCCTCGACGGGCTCGAGGATGCCGACGGCGACGCCGAGGAGGATCCCGTCGGCGAGGAAATTGGCTAGCTCGGTCGGCGGGAACATCTCGTCGAAGACGGAGCGCACCGACTCGTGGCCGACCTCGAGTTGCTGGACGATCTCCGCCTCGCCCCGGAATTTCTTCGGCAAGCGAACGAGGCCGCCCGTGCGTGTGCCGAGGACGCCCGCAAACGTGCCATCCTTCCGCACCGACCGCATCAGCCTTCCCGCGCCGGAGAGGTCTCCCGTGTCGGCGAGGACCTCCGCACTCTCGAGGTCGGAGAGATGCCACCGCGTCTGGGTGGTCGGCATCTGCGAGAGCTGACCGCCAAGGGCCTCTCGCATCCTGATCACACGCGGATCGTCGAGCGACGGCGCCGCGGGGTTCACGTTCCGTGACGCCACCGTGTAGGCGGAGATCCCGACGAGCGCGGCGATCTTGCGGAGCCAGCTCATCGACTGCGCCCCCACGTGGAAAGACCCTCCCAGGGATCGAGCGCGGGCCCGCCGTAGACGTCGTCCTCGTCGTCGCGGCTCGAAGCGGCGCCAGCGGCCGTCGTCGCCGCCGCTTCGGGGACATCGTCCTCATCCGATGAACCGTCCTCCGTGAAGCCCCAGATCGCGAGGCACACGGCGTCCGCGCGGTCCGTCGATCGTCCGAGCTCCTTCCGGAGCTCCTTCTTTCCGGTCGCCACGAATCGCGCGTTCTTGTCCGCCGAGAAGCTCGGCGCGTTGAGCTCTTGGGAGAGCTTGACGTCTTCGGGGATCGACCCGCCCGCGAGGAGCCACTTTTGGGTTTGACCCCAAAGCGCATCGCGAACCATGTCGTACTCCGGCGAGCCCCACATCTTCTTCCCGGACCGGACGGGCACGATCTCGAATTCATCGCGATGCGCGTCGACGTACGCTTCGAGCTTGCCGAGCACGCGCGCCCCGACCCCACCTTCGGCGTCGATGGCTACGCGCGGTATCGCAGTCTCTCGTGGACGTCGATGCGTCTTGATGAGGTCGGCGATCATCGCAACGACTTCGTCCTCGCTCATCCCGCGTCGCGCGAGCACGGTAACGATGCGATTCCCGCGTCGGACGGCGAACGCGCTCTCGTCTCCGATCACGCTGTCGCCCGCGGGATCCGCGCCGAGTTGCAACACGCCGTCGTCGTCGCTCTCGTCCCACGCGGCCTGCGCCTGCGCGATGAGGTCGAGGGAGATGATCTTCCCGTCGCGGTCGTGGACGAACTCCCCGCGGACGCGGACGCGATACGCGTGCGAGTCGACCCCGTACTCCGCGGCTTTCTCTCGGATCCAGTCGGGTCCAGCGAGACCAGGGATCACCTTCTCGCCGCGCGCGTTCGGGGTCTCCTCACTCGAGATGTGGATCTTGTGGAACAGCGCCCCGTTCGTCGTGTGCGACCGGTAGAACTCGCCGTTCGTCCGCGTCGGGTTCGAGATGTAACACTTGCGGACGGTGCCTCCGGAGCCGGCGAGGGCGCTGTCGAGCACCTCAAAAAAACGGTCGTTGATCCCGCTCGCTTCGTCCGCGAGCACGAGGACGTTCGGACCGGAGATCCCCGCGAGCCCCTCGCCGTTCCGCGCCGTGATCCCCCACACCTGTCGGCCGTCGTCGTCGCGGAGTCCGGTACGTGCCTGGACATAGCACTGCCCCCCGACGGGGATCTTCGCTTCTCGGTAGAGTCGGCGGATCTCCTTCCAGATCACGTCGTCGATCTGCGACGCCTTCACCGCGGTCATCAGGACACGCGCGCGATCGAACGAGCAGAAGAACCATAGGGCCGCGACGGCGAGCGCGGTCGACTTACCGCACTTGTGACCGCTCCGGACCGTCGTGTTCCGGTGGTCGCGGATCGACTCGACGATCTCGACCTGCGCGGACCACAGCTCGATCTGCAAGACGTCGCGCGCGAAGCCGACGGGGTTGCGCCGCCATCGCGTCGAAGGGAAGGTCGTCTCCCTGCTCGACAGCGCTACGGCATCGGCGACGGACGCGAGATCGGCGAAGAGCGACGGGCGCTGGCGCTCGCCGGTGTGCCGCTCGAGGTGCATCGCCTGCATCGGGGATGCACTCTGCCGAAGTCCGGATTACGTGGCGTTTGCACACTTCTTTCCAGAAGGGGGCTTACTGCATGATTGTCAACATCTTTTGCCTTTGTTATCGCTCCCCTGAAGATTCTCCGAGACGTGCCGTTGAGTATGGGCATGAGCAAGCACGTCGCCGCCCTCGTCGCCCTCTCCTTCGCCGCAGTCGGCTGCGCGTCCTCTCCCGTCGCCGCGCCGGCGGACCGTCTCGTCTTCGCCATCGACGCTGGCTTCACCGCCGAGGAGCAAACCGAGATCCTCGAGGCGGCGGCTGACTGGAACGCGGTGTCGGAGCATCCCATCGCGCTCGACACGCACGCCGCGTGGCACGTCTCGCCGGCGACGAGCAAGGCTTGGACGGGGATCCACGAGCCGTCGAAGGAGCGTATCGAGCTCGTGTCGATCGCGAAGCTCAACGACGCGTGCTTCAACGGCGATGGCAAGGGCGCGTTTCGCACCGTCGTCCGTCACGAATTCGGACACGCGCTTGGCCTCCAGCACATCGCTGGCGAGGGGACGATGGCGCCCGGCCACGAGTGTGCGCAGCACGAGCTTTCGGCGGACGACATGGTCGAATGCCGCCGCGTCGGCGCGTGCCAGTGACGCGACGATATTCGGGCCCCCCGGGAACTAGTTGACGTTCAGCTTCAGCTTCAGCTGCCGCTCATCCGCCGGCTTCAGTCGTCGCCGGGTCGTGACAAGGATCAGCCTGCCGAGAGAGAGAGCCTCCAGGTACTCGCGCACTATCGGCAGCATCGCTAGAGGGATCTGGTAGAGCCCGGCCGCGACGAACTGCTTGCGTACCGCGCCATGGATCCGTCGAAGGCTGAGTCCGGTCGCGGACGCCGCGAGTCGACACCTCGACGCTACGTCGTGACGTGCGAGGTCGTTGTCACCGATCCTCGCTGTCGTCGAGGGTGTCGCCATCGACGTCGGCAGCACACCTCTGCGGTACGCGATGTAGACGTCGATGACCTGCTCGAGGATCTGGTTCGCGAGCTTCGTCTCGCTCTTTGCGATGACTTTGAGCGCGCCGCGTTCGGTGAGCCGACAGGCGATCTTTGGTATGCGTGGCTGCTCAAACGGGGAAACCGTGGTCTGCCCCGCCGCGGGGCGACAGTCGATATCATTCAAGAATCCTTGCGTACGCAGCCTGACGATCAGCTCTCTCACCTTGTTGGGTCTTTCGAACCCGAGCTTCGCGCCAGGCTCCAAGTCGCCGATGGTCGGCTGCTCGTCCTGGTCGCTGTCGGCCTGCAGCTCCCAGCCGTTGATCGAAACCATTCTCGTGATCTTCATGTCGTCGGTCCTTCTGTTGGGGTTACTTCGTGTCCTTCTTCGTTGCTGCCGGGGACTCGAACTTCGGCCGCTGGCCGCTTCGCGTCGGCGGAGGAATCGTCACTTTCGACGGAATCACGATCGACGGATCGTCCTCGCGGAGCTCGGCGGCGAGCTCGTCGATCGCCTCCGTGAGCGCGTGCCTCGCGAGCGTGAGAAGCCGCAGGCGGCGCAGCTTCTCGGCGGTGTCGCTCACCCGTCACCGTGTCGGTGACGCTCCTCGTGTTCGCGAACATCCACATCGAGCGTCCTGACGAGGTCGAGGAAGGCTTGTCGCGTAACCATCGTCGGCGTGAGTGCGCGCTGAACGACCGGCCACGGGTAGGGGATCACGTCCCATCCGATGGGATCGTGGTCGCGACCTCCAACATCCCACCATCCGAAGAGCAGCACGGCGGCGATCGCGAGATGCCGTACGTGACCGAGCGCCGGAACTTCGTCGCGCGCGAAGCGCCACTCGTACGTCGCGTCGTTGGTGCGGACGCTGATGCTTCCGTTCGTGTACCCGACCGCTTGGCGCGTCCCGACATGCTCGCGCGCGACGAGCGGCGCGCTGCGGTACACGGGCCGGGGGTAGTGCACCTCCACCGACCAGTCGAACCCGATCTCGCTGCAGTGGTCCTCGAAGACGAGCGCGGCGTCCGCGGCGTGGACGGCTTGCAAGGCAAGCTGCACCGTCAGCTCCGAGGTCACAACGCCTCCGTGTCGAGCTTGCGGAGCTCTCGCGCAACGGCTTCCGCGGCCTCAGGGTGCCCCGTGAGGCCTGCCTTGAGCGCGAGTTTGATCTGCTTCCAGATCGGGAGCCTGAAAATCACGATCCGGACGTCCGTGATCTTCTGCAGCTCCCGCAAGGTGAACGCGATCTTCGGCAGCATCCGCGCCTTTTCGAACGGCGTCGACGTGGGGTCGTCGCGCACCTGCTCCATCAGCCTCGCCGCCATGTCCTCGAGCATCATCGCCTTGTCGTAGGCGCCGCGGGGGATCTCCGACTTCGGGGCCTCGGACTTGGGCACCGCCTTGAGCGCCCCCTTTGCCGGCTCGACCCACTCCTCGGCCGGGATCCCAAGGACGCGCGCGATCGCCTCCCGCCGCTCTGACGCCGGGGTCGCCTGCCCGTTCATCCACTTCCCGAGCGTGATCCGGGAGACGCCGAGCTCTTTCGCGAGCTGGATCTGCGTCTTCGACGATCTGGCCAACATCAGGGCCCCTCGACTTCGCATGCTCACACCTCAACGGTTACTTCAACTATTGGTATCCAGCTACGCGGTAACATTCGCTTTTTCGGTCAGGCTTTCGCGAAAAACTCGGC
>Ga0247670_1000080_pt1 | contig 30774 bp, 41 predicted proteins | sample CNK11_metaG_FD_183042 | JGI IMG/M metagenome (GOLD analysis project Ga0247670, IMG submission 183042) | Soil microbial communities from Purdue University Martell Research Forest, Indiana, United States - CNK11 | ecosystem: Environmental > Terrestrial > Soil > Temperate forest > Bulk soil...
TCACTGATACCGGAAACCTTACGACCACGCACCAATCAGGGGATGCATTCATCAGCGCGGACGTTTCTGCCGCGATCAACTTCTCGACAAGCGGGTACGCCTAGACGGGCACCCCGATGCAGTTCGCAATCCACATCACGGTGGAGAAGCTATAAACGGAGGGGTGATGCCAATCAACATCCGAATTTTTACTGACGCCGACATCCCGGCGTTGCAGAAAGCCATCGACGCCGATACTTTTCACCCCGGCGAGTGGCAAGTCGATCATTTCACGACCACCCCTACGGATGTGATCGAAGACCAGAACGGGCCTATCGCATTCGTGCGGTACACCAAGACGCTCAGGATTTCATGCGTCTGGTCGGACGGCGCGGACATTTCGCGCAATGCTCGGGCAATCATCCAAGGTTTGAATGCCGCCGTTCAGAAGGCAAGAGCCAGCGGGTTCACCGAGATCATTATCACCACCAGCCATAAAAGGCTGGCAGATTTCTTCACTACGGTCATGAAAATGACCAAGAGCGGTGACGAGTACCTCCTAGCAGTCTAAAGGATTCAACTATGTGCGGCCCTTCAGCAGCAATGAAAAGCATCAACAATCAAATTCAGCAATTCGCTACTCAGGCGAAGACCGAGGCGAGTGCGGTGTTCGATGCTTCGAGCGAAGTATTCCACAACATCATGGACTCTGTGACGGGTATCGTCAAGGGCGGGCCAAGTCAGTACGGCTACAGCGCAGGCGAACAGTCTGCGAAGGTAGCAGCGGCTGTTAATGCTGGCGCGGCTGAGGCTCGAAATCTCAGGGGTGCGGCGGCTACTTCGGCGGCTGCGGTCGGCGGCGGAAACGTCGTGGCTCCGGCTGGCGCTACGCAAGCGGCTGTCTTGTCGGCTGACCAGAAAGCTGCGGCGGACACGGCGGCGGCACAAAATCAGATCGTACAGCAAGGCTTTGAGAAGGGTGAGCGTAATTACGACACCGCACTCAAGGCGATGGAATCGGCCCCGGACGTGTTCAACGCTTCGACGAACGCCAATCGCGGCGTCACTGAGGCGCAGCACGAAGCTGAGACATCACAACAGAACATCGACACCCAGAGCAACTGGGCGATGAACGATATCATGAAACTGGGTGAAGCGGGTATCAGCGGCTTCACTAGCGGACTCGGTAGCGGCGGATTCGGCGGACTCTTCGGCGGTAAGAAGGGTTCAACTAGCGCGGGCAACCCCGGCTAATAAGGAGACACATGAGCGACACTACGATCAACAATCAGAACACCGCTCCTCAACCGCAAACGCCGACGATGACTCCCGATCAGTCCGCAGCGGTCACTCCTCAGCCCCAGATGCCGACACAGGCACCAGCGGCACCCGCAGCGGCTCCGGCGACGGCCCCTCAAAAGGCTCATCAGTCGATTCTGAATCACATCCTGACGATGGCAACTGGCGGGGACACATATTACACAGATGAAAACGGTCAGCGCAAGATTGCTCCTCAGTCTAGTGGCACGCTCGGCAAAACGCTGATCGCAGCGACTCTTGCGGGACTCCTGTCGAAAGACGAGTACCGTCAGACGCCTTACGGCCCGGTTCGCGACTACAGCGGGACTGGTGCGAATGCGGTAGCGGCTGCACAGGGCGTTACTGATAAGATGCGTCAGGCTCCGCAGAAGTTGAGCGATGAGGCACAATCTCGAAAGTTGTTCACCCTTCAGGCGAACGCGAATACTTACAAGATCATGTCAGCGATGGCCCTCCAGAAGAGTGCCACACTCGACTCCCAGATCGACACCGCAGCGCCGATGCTCAAGGGCGTCGATGATGCTCTGTTGAATCTCGGCGCGGGAGAGAAGGCTGAAGACATTCGTACAGGCCAGCACTTGTCGATGGAAGACGCCCAAGCTAAGTTGAAGGGCGGTCTGATGGATTGGATCGCAGTCCCAGATGGTAAGGTGATGGTTCTCAACCCGGAGACGGGCCAGAATGAACCGCACCCGACTTACTCAATCGTCAATCCGCACGCTAAGATCACGCTGTCCCCGGATGCAGCTAAGATCGCGGCACTGACTAACCCGGCGTACAACAATCTCCACGACGTTGTGGGCGGCGAAGTCAAGGTTCCGATCAGCATCGCTAACGCAGCTAACCAAGAAGTCCAGACGGCTCATCTTCTGCAACACGAAGCTGATACGCTTTCGGCTTCCGGGCTTGGCGAAAAGGTTGACATCATGGCGGCGGTCAAGAAGAATCGCCAACTCATCCCAGCAATGGACGCGGCTCGTGACCAGATCGCAAGTGGTCAGTCACCTTGGCGAGTCCTCGACGCTATCAGTACCTCGAAGAACGGCATGATGCTCTTGGACGCGATGGGTATTTCGCAGGAAGAAGCGAACAAGTACATCAAAGATCACTACAACGAAGAGATCAAAGAAGCGAAGATTGCTTCATTCGGCGGCTCCGGCAAGGCTCCGGCTCCAGAGGGTATGGTCACTGACCAGATGTCGAACTTGACATCCAGCGACCTTCCTGAAGATCAGAAACAGAACTTTTTGGCTCGGGTTCCTGAAACTCATGACGGCGTTTCGACGCTGGATCAAGCCCAGAAGTGGGGCAAGGATGTTCAGACTGCTCTGACCGCATGGAACAAGCAGAAGATCGAGCAGGGTGATCCTGCGGAGATTTCTAAGACGGCTGATCGCTACATCACGTCGGGCGATCCCTCAAGTCTCAGTGCGTACTTCTCAAGTCGTAAGGACGTAAAAGAGAAGGTCGAGAACGCGATGTATCAGAAGGCAGTTGATCTGGGCATTGATCCGACTCGATTCACTGGTACGGTTCTGGATAACAAGTCCAAGACTTATCAAGACTACAACGGAAACAAGAAGGGTTCGACTGCCGCACAGATCACGTCATTTAACGCGGTTGTTCAACACATGGCAAACGCGGTCGATGCTTCAGAACGATTGGCGAACAAGACTCTCGGGTCTACTCGTCAACCTGTGATGAACACGGCGATGGATGTCATCGGCAAGCAGTTGACCAATGACCCGGACTGGAAGACGTTTAGCACGTCCCTAGTTCCTGTTCAAGACGAGATTACTAACTTCCTTAAGGCTGGATATGCTCCTCACTCCGAGGACACGGCCTTGATGAAGACGATTCTCGATCCGCATGAAACTCCGACTCGAATCCTAGCAGCCATCAAATCGTTGGCTGAAACTGCCGACATCCGGTTGGCTGAGATGGGACGAAGCTATTTGACTGCGATGGATACGACCAAGAACGACTTGGTATCTCCCGGTTCAGCAGCGACGTTCCAGCGTCTCGGGATCAAGAGCAAGGCAGCAGAGGTAGGCGCTACGCTTCCTCGCGGCTGGCAGAATAACCAGTTGCAGACGATGACCGATCCGAAAGTTGGGTTGGCATATCTGCACGCAGCAGGCGGCGATGCTACAAAGGCGAAGTGGCTTGCACGACAGAACGGTTGGAACGAGTAAAGGAGACGTATGGGCCTGATTGATAAGTTGGCGAATAACGAGCAACCTAACAACACGCAGGCCCAGTCCCCTGCACAACCGAACGTCCCGCAGCCGCTTCAGAGTCCGATCTCCGCAGGCGGGGTTCCGTTGACTCCGGGGCCGGGAACTTCGATGGACGCGATCAACGCTGCCATCATCCCTCCGGGCGGACAGCGCCCGCAGGCTCAGGCTCCGGCACAGAGTGGTAGCATCATCGACCAACTCGCAGATACCGAAGCGAAGCAGAAGCAGCAGGATCAGAAGCAAAACGTTTCGAGCAACACGACCGAACCCTCACAGGATGGCATCCTCGCCCGCATGGGTAAGAGCATCTACGGCGACATGATGGAAGGCTTCGGCATCATGGGTGAACAGATCGGCAAGGCAGTGCCGCAGTCGGCAACTGGCCCGCTGGCGTTCGCCACGCACAATATCATCGAACCATACAATCAGTCGATGGCGTGGGCGTCCAAGACTGCCGGAGAATTGGCAGAGAAGGCAGCAGTATTCGGTACGCCGTACACGGTTGAGCAGGCTCGGGAGAAATTCCCCCGGACGATGGGTATCACGGGATCACTCGCTGAAACTGCGGGCGGACTCGTCGCTGATCCGCGTAACTGGCCTTTGATGGCTGGCAGTCTCGCAAAGCCGATCTTGAATCGACTGATGAGCGCAGGCTTCGCGGCCCAGATGGGTTCCGGCGTCAAAGATCAGGCGAAGGAGTTGGCTGAGAATTGGGATAACCTGTCCCCGTACGAACGATGGAAGCAGGGAACATCACTCGGATTGTCGAGCGCGATGACCGTGGGCGCAGCAACCCACGCTATGGAGTCTGGGCCGAAACCTCTTGGCCCGGAGAACAAGCCCAAGGGATATGTCGCTCCAAAGCCGGGAGTAGGCGAACGCACCACACTCCGACCCACGACGGTCAAAACCGCAGGCGTCGAGGCTCCGATTCTCGCATCGCAGCAGGAGAACCCGTCGCTGATTACGCGACTGGCTTCTGGCGCTGCTGACGCAGGTAAGAAAGCTGAGTTCCAGAGGGAGCAAACTCGGCCCGCAGCAGTTCGACAGTTGAATAGCACCTTGAGCCAGAGGGCTACGGATGCTATCGCGGCTCATGATGCTCTCGCCAATGGCGAACAAGCGCCGCCTCCGATCACAGGCACTGATACTCCGGGCCGACATACGCACCCCGATCAGATTTGGCCGGAGATGCAGCGATCCGCCGAACAGACTTGGGAGAAGGCTCGAACCGAATCCAAGGCTGACGTTGCGACGTGGGAACGTGAACGACAAGCAGCGGAACAGGAACATCAGGCGAACATCGACGAGCATAACAAACTCGTGGATGCTCACAACGCAACCTCGCCCGAGGACAAAATGCCTCGCGCTGAGTTCGATGCGGATGACCTTGATCTGCGCGACAAGCCTAAGACGTTCGATGAACTCAAAGGCGAACTTGAGAACGCATGGGAGCGTGCGACAGACGACAATACGGAAGTGCGCCAAAAGGCTCGGGACACTGAAGTCCCCAAGGCTCAGAAGGCGTTCGATAAGTGGTTCGCAGACCATGAGGACAAGGTGTCTAAACCCGAGTACGATTCTGCCCAGCAGTTGTGGGCGGACTCTATGCGGTTCCGCGAGATCGCGGACAAGCTGCGTACTCGCATCGAGACGGGCAAGATCACCGGAGACAGCCTTCGCAGCATCGGCCCTGCCGTTGACAAGAAGGCGATGGGTCGTCGTGGTGCCGCAGGTATCGGGGAGTTCAAGCGACTCCTCGGCCCCGAGGCTTACGACAACTTCCAGAAGGTCTCGAAGCTATTTGATCCGCTCGAACAGAGCAATCCGCTGCGGGACAAAATCCCGTCGTGGGCGCATCTGGTTCTGAGTCAGGTCATCCCCGGAATCTCCCTCAAAATGTTCGGGCCGGAAGCTGGTTTGATCGCAGAAGGCGCAGTCCTCGCCAGCAAAGCTGGGAAGTGGCTGCTCAACAAGATCATGTTCAATCCCGCTGCCGGAGATGCTTTCGGTAAGGTCGTAGACGAAACCAAAGCTGCCTACGGGACGGGGAATCAAGTCAATCCCACGACTCTTCAGAAGTTCGGAAATATCCTCACTCGTTTGTGGAAGGACGAATCCGGCGAAATGGTCATCCCCGGTACGGGCGGAAAGCCCAAGGGCGATGAGCCTGAGTTCAATTTGCAGGACAACGGAGTAGATGAAGATGGCAACAAGAACCATCTCTTGTCGATTAGTCACAAGGGTGAGCACATCGGCCATCTCAACATCAGCCAAAAGACTCCCGAATCGTGGACTGTCAATGACGCCTCGGTTCGCCCCGATAAACAGGGGCAAGGTTTCGGAACCAAGGCGTATCAGGAAGCATTCAAGCAGGCCGCTGCACAGGGGATGAAGTTTGTCGAGAGCGACATTTCAACCTCGAAGGCTGCTGCCAAGACTTGGAACCGTCTTGCGGAGATTTATCCTGACGCAGTGACCGAAGACAACGGCCAGTACACGGCTGATCTGTCCAAAATCAATGCACCCGAAGTGTCTACAGACGATCAAGCATCGCGGGCTAAAGCCCTGTGGAGCAGGATTGCTTCTAAGTTCACCGGGAAGTTGGATGAAACAGCGGCCCGTGCCCGTGCAGCAGAAGTTGGCGGCACGTTCAAGACTATGCCGATCAGTGAGTTGAATCTAGATCGTCTGGATGCTCCTCGCATGTCGGATAAGGAATCCGCCAAACTGACGGAGAGTATCAAGAAGAACGGGGTACAGCAACCTCTTCTCGTCGGACGAGACCCGCGAACAGGTACGATGATTGTGCTCGACGGCAGTCACCGGGTTCGTGCGGCTATCGCGGCGGGGTTGAAAGAGGTTCCGGTCATCCAGTTCCGAGATCGCGAGACTCCGGTCAATCCGATTGAAAAGATCGACCGTGAGGCCGACCAGATCGCGGCGCACAATGCAAACGGCGGCTCAACATTCACTCCCGAGGGCGAGGACTTGTTCGGTAAGGACAAGTATGCAGTCGGCCAGTATCCTAGCCGTACGGAGCAACTCGACAACTTAGAAGCCTCGAACCTGAAGGCGTTCAAAGAAAAGAATGCTGACGCTCTCTCGCAACCCGGTCATGCCGTAGGAACATGGCTCGACACTGAGACAGGTAAACACGTCCTAGATGTCACCAGAGTCTACGACAACCGGGAGGAAGCAATCCGCGCAGGCAAGGCCCAGAATCAGAAGGCGATTTACCATCTGGGCGGCGAAGGCGAAATCCAGACTGGCGGCGGCGGGGACTTCAAAGGAACCACCAAAGCATCAGTCAGAGAATACGCTAGTGCCCTGCGGGACAATCCCGATGCGGCAAGTCTCATCAAGAATCACGGTCGCGACATGACTGTGGAAGAGATCGCCAACGAAATGCGGGATCGCGATATCCTGCAAGGCGTAAAAGACGGCAAACCACAGCAAGCCTTTGTCAGCGTTGCACCCGATGGAACGATCTCGCGGGTCATCAACAACGCAAAGGATTCGGTTGCGTCACTCGATTTGATCCGCGCTGCTATTGAACGGGGCGGGGATAAGATCGACGCATGGGACATCGACGGCAAACTCCCGAAGATTTATGAGGGTCTGGGATTCGAGAAGGTGCGAACCGTTCCCTATGATGTCGCTAACTATGGCGAACCGTCAAAGGCGTACAAGGATCACTGGAAGCGATTTGGTTGGAAGGAAGGTGATCCGTATCCGTCTATCACGTACATGGAGTTGCCGAAGGGCGACACCGGGTTCGACACGGGTACTCTCGATCAGGAGAACACCGCAGATCAGGAAGCGTACCGTAAGGGGCTGGCTGCTAACGAAATCGCCACACGTCAACCGTCACAGGATAAGATCGACCCCGTGACCAAGAAAAAGACCACGATCACCCCACCGAACGATCCGGGGAGATTGTCAGGGCTTGCGGCGCTCAACGAAGCGAATGAAACTCCTAGCGGTCGAGGCAATGCGAACAACCTCAGCATGAAACAAAAGTTGGTCGCGGCCTTCGCAGGTTACGAGAACACTGGCTTGAAGCTGACTCAGGAAGACATTAACAACCCTGACCAAGCTATCGAGAAGATCGTCAACCACATTCAGGATAACTACCAGTGGGTTTACGACAACATGCCGGATTCGATCCGACAGGTTGCCCAGCAATGGTACGAGACCGTCCACAACTCAACGAAGGCCGAAGCCGAAAAGACCGGGCTGTCACATGCTCAGGTTGCAGGCGTCGTGGCTGCGTACTCTCCCCAGAATCCTTGGGACAATAACCGAGAGTCGGCGTACAAGATGATTGATCTGGTGCAGAACCAGTCGAACCATCAATGGTCGCCGGAGATGGACACGACTCTTCAGAACATCAAAGACGTGAACACGTCTGTCAAACCCGGAGCACCGGGGCTGACGAACGGTCAGATTGCATTCGGAAAAACCGCCGATGCAATTCGTGGAAAGACCTTCCACGACTTCGACTCGGAACCTGACAAAGAAATCCGTCAGGGTCTCCAAGCGTTGTGGCTGCGTGTTCTCGACGAGGCGCATACGGAGGATCGCAGCATCCCAACGATGAACCCTAACGGGGAAATCATGGGACATGCGGGCACCCGTGCGTGGCCCGGACTTGATGTCATGGCTCGTGGGTTGGACATCATCCTGAACGGCAGAAATGAAGACGGCAGTCCGAACCTCGAACTCATCAACGAGCATCTTGGTGGTGGGAACAAGGTCAGGAACTTCTACAACAACATGATTAACCCTTGGTCAGAGCGTGGACACTTCACGGCTGATACGCACCAAGTCGGCGCAGGACTCTTGCAAGCAGTGTCTTCTAAGTCGGTCGAAGCCATGCACAACTTTGGCTCCGGCAACAAGAAGGGCATCGCGTCACCCGGCAAGAACGGGCCGACAGGAGTCAAAGGGACGTACCCGGTTTATCAGGAAGCTGGCGTACGTGCGGCTGAGAAGAATGGTGTTCGTCCGAACCAGTTCCAGTCGATGTCATGGGAAGGCATTCGCTCACTGATGGGCGATGACAAAAAGACTCCGGCTCTTGAGCAGGCTATCCGGTCAATCTGGGAGCAGCATGAGAACGGGGAACTGTCGAAGACTCAGGCACGCGACATGATCTTGAAAGCATCTGGCGGGTTCACAAAGCCCGAATGGATGTCTCAAGCTGCATGGGACGCTGACCAGAGTCCGAACAAGGCCGAGAACGTCCTAGCGACTCGCACGCCTGAAGAAACGCCCGAAGCAATCGTCGATGCGGCCAAGACCCGAAAGGTCAGGCAGCAGATGGAGCAGAAGGCTCAGAAGCGTGCGGAGCAGGCAGTCAAGGCCGAACAAAAGGCGAAGGGCGGCGGGGCCAAACCCGCAGGCAAACGCGGCCTATAAACTTGAGGAAGGGCTTGACAACCATCGGCCCTTCTGATAGTCTAGCTTCAGAGGAGTAAACCATGTACAGTCCGGTCACCAAACTGATGCAACGTTTCGGCGCGGCACCTACGCGGGAGAACTATCTCAACTTTGCGTTCTTGGGCAAGCCGCCCGCTGACGATCCAGAGATCGAGGACACGATGCCGGAGCAGTTCAGGCTCCCGACTCGCGAGTTCGACAAGCTGGACGCCACGGCGATCCCTGAAGCCGATCCTGACAACCTCAGCAACGCCAAGAAGGTCTATGAGGCTGTCCGGGGTATGAGCCGAAGGTAACGCTTGACAGGGGCACGACTCCCTGTTAGAATTGGTTCTAGGGGAGGAGTACGCCTATGTTGAAGCAGGATGACTACATCAAGGGTCGGCTCGTTGAGATGGGTTGGCGATTCGGCCAGCACTACTCAGGCGGGCATATCGCTGGTGAGATGGTCATGCAGGCGCTAATGAATCGCGTCCGCGTCGGCTGGGGCAGTCCCTTGCAGATCATCGACCGCATCCCGGCTTTTATGGCTGAGGCAGAAATGCCGAAGTTGGAACATCCCAGTATCTGGGAACCGAATTTCATCAAGCTGCTGCACGTTGTCGATGGTGTTTTTAGCAACTCGATCCCTGACAAGTCGTGCGGTGGGCTGTACTTCGGAGACCTAGCGCACATTGAACAGCCTTGGTTTCTTGAGAAAATAGTACAGGGGTGGACAGAGAATTTCGAGGGCGTGTCTATTCCGGCTCATCAACGAGTCGCGAACATGAACGGTCTCAACTTCTGGAAGTGAGGTTGTTGTGCTGAAGTTCGCATTCGTCAAGCAAGTCCTGAATCACATCAAAGAGTCACTGAGCGAAGCAGACGGGACGGGAAGTTACTCCCGCATGATGGGCGCGATCATAGCGACAGCGACCATCGCATGGATTACTTACATCGTGATCGTGACGCATACACTGCCGAACATGACAGACGCCGGAGTCTTTATTGCCAGCGGAAGTTCGGCGTACGCGGTCAACAAGGCACAGAGTATCGTGTCGGCATTCAAGGGCAAAGACAGTTCCGCTTCGGAGGGGGCGGATAACAAGGGAGTCTAATGTGTTCGACCCAACAGCGTTGTATGGTTTTCTGAAGTGGGCCGCTCCAATTCTAGGTGCAACAGGATTCGCACTTACCCTCCGTAAAGACATTCTGAAGCGGGCGGACGATTGGGCAAACAAGCTACTCAACAATCACCTGAATCACATTCAAGAAGCGACCTTGCAAACAGTGGAGGAGACGAAGACTACCAATAGGCTTTTGGCTGCTGCTGCATTGCGAGATGTGGAAGTTGCCACGCGAGTGACGGAAGTTAAGGATACCCTGCTCGATCATCACGACAAAGAGCAGCAGGTATGGGGTGGGATTCTGAAGACCCTAGCAGTGCTGGAAGATCGTACGCGGTCTAGCCGTAAGCCCAGCACGCGACGTAAAAGGTAACGGAGGATAGATGCCCGACACCAAGACTGATCCCCAATTGCGGGACAGTATCATCGCAGCATTCAGCCGATTTTCCGGCAACGTATCCGCTGTATCCCGCGAACTGGGATGCAGTCGCTCAACAGTTCGACGTAACATTGCAAAGGTCGGCCTCGGCAAGAAACCTCTCGCGGGCGGTAAGCAGCGTGCGGCAACTCAGAAAGTGACCAAGCCAGCAAGCGGCGTGGTCAAACGCTTCATCCTGACTTCGGCCCAGAACAATACCCACGTCCACGAAGCCTTTTGGGGCAACGTGCTGGCGATGGCAAAGCATTACGATGCTCAGATTCTCGTGGGCACGTTCTCGTACAACCAGAATAACTTCGGGCGACTCGCGGTCAAGCGTGGGACGAAGAAACCGTACGAGGACACGCTGTGGTTTGATCCAGCGATCACGCCGTACATCAGCGACAAGCGGGTGGAACTCGCGCCCGGACTCGTGTGGTGCGGCAACATGAACATCCTCCCGACCGAGGATAATCCGATCAGTGGGTTGGAGACATACGCCGGAGCAGATAGCGTAATCTTTCCGCACACCAAGATCGAGATGCGGTCGATTGCGACAACTCCTGACCTTCCTCCGAAGATGATTTACACGACCGGAGCGGTCACCCTGATGAACTATCTTCAAAAGAAGCTAGGCATCAAGGCCGAACATCATCACCGTTACGCCTTCCTGCTGGTCGAGGTTGACTCGAACGGCGATTGGTGGGTGCGGCAGGTAGCAGCCCGGAAGAACGGGCGAGTCATCCAAGATTTGAACGTGCAAGTCCAGAACAATGATGTCATAACTGGCGTCGATGTCGAGGCGATCACATGGGGCGATCTGCACGCTACGATCTCGAATCCTAAGACAGTTGAGTCATCGCTCAACATGTTGGACACGTTGCGACCGAAGTATCAGTTTCTTCATGACATCATGGAAGGTGTCTCGGTCAACCCGCACATGCGGAAATACAAAGCGATCCACGAGAAGTTTACAGCGTGGCTGCGCGGCCTGCATCGCGTGGATGAAGAACTTCGTCAGACCAAAGCTGTCGTGGAGAAGTACCTGCGGCCCTTCTGTCAGACGATTGTCCCCGATGCGAATCACGACAGGGCTTGGCTGAAGAAATGGCTGCGCGAGTATGACTATCGCGTCGATCCGCCAAACACTGAATTGTTCCTGCGGCTCCAGTCCTTCATGTACGAGCAGTTACGAGCAGGCAAGTTGTCGAAGAACGTCAACTTGGTGAAGTTTGCGCTGGAGAACGAAGCCGGATTGAAGTCGGGAGCTATCAAGTTCCTACTGCCGGATGAACCGTTCCCAGTCGGAGAAGTTGAATGCGGAATGCATGGACACCTTGGCCCAGATGGGGCTTTCGGTAGTCCGTCCAATCTCGCGAAGATCGGAAAGAAGGCAACAACCGCGCACACGCACTCTGCCGGAATTTACCACGGGTTGTACGTCGCCGGAACGTCGTCGAAGCTAACGACTGACTGGGATTACACGTCCGGGCCGACTTCGTGGAGTCATTCTCACGTCCTGCAATATCCAAACGGACAGAGAGCGATCATCACTGAGAAGAACGGCAAATGGTGCGCTGACGCAACAGTGTAGATGTAAACACGGGCAAATAGTGTAAGAGCGGCACGTCGGCCAATGGGGCCGTCAAGGGCTGGGGTTGCTCCCAGAATGCCCACCAAAATCCAAAACTCGGAGGAGAACATGGACAACGAACAACTACCAGAAGGCATGGTTCGCATCCCGCTCGACGGCACCTATGGTGCAGGGCCGGATTCGGAAATCACGATCATCACGAAGAACCCTGACGGCCAGCTACGGGAAGCGACTTACACAGTCCCGTACTACTGTCTCAACATGCGTGCTGTTCAGCAGATGAGCGACATCAACTTCATCGTCGGCTACAAGATCGTAAAGGGCGAAGGCCCGGTACGCGCTGGCCTGAAGGAGTTGGGCTTATGAGCGTGACCAACATCATTGCGGGTACGCCCGTCGAGACCAACACCAAACGCCCGGTCGAGAAGCCGTTAAAGGTCGTAGGTTGCGATCTCGACGATGTGCTGGCGGATTTCATGGGCCGCTTCATCGAAATGGCCCACCAACGTTTCGGCATCCCTGTTGATAAGATCATTCGTCCGGTTGATTGGGCGTGGAGCAACATGGGATGGTCGAAGGAACAGCAGGAAGCCCTGTGGCAAGACCTGCACGACACGCCGAACTTTTGGACGAGATTGGATGTGATTCCGGGTGTCAACCCGGCTCTCGTCCGTAAACTGTCCGAAGCGACATCGCTGTACTTCCCTACAGCACGCGCTCAGGCGATTGGAACTCTATCGACGCGTGACCAGTGCGCTGAATGGCTCCGAATCAAATTCGGACTCACTTATCCCACTGTCATTGTTGCGATGGACAAAGGCCCTCTGGCGGCTGCGCTGCGATACGATTACTTCGCAGACGACCGTCCGAAGAACTGCTACGAAGTCAAGGCAGCGCGGCCTGAAGCAAAGGTGTTCATGGTTGACTCCAGCCACAACCGTGACCAAGCAACAGCAGAGAAGGCCGCCGAACTCGGCATCATTCGTGTCTCAGGTTTCAACGAGTTCGCGGAGTACGTCTTGTCGGAGGAGTAATGTCAGAGGATCAGGCAGTAGTCATTCTCCCTACGGGCGCAGCAGATCGCAAGAAGGTTCCCGTAGCAAGCGGGGTGCTCGACTATTTCACGTCGGCCCTCATTGAGATCGCGAAGGTCAGCTTCGCGGGCAACGAACAGCACAATCCCGGTCAACCGTTACACTGGTCTCGGGGCAAGTCCAACGATCACCCGGACACCATGATTCGGCATTTCATGGAACGGGGAACGGTGGATGTCGATGGTATGCGGCACTCGGCCAAGATGGCTTGGCGGGCGCTGGCAATTCTGCAATTAGAGTTGGAAGCCGAGGGAGCACCAGTGTCCCGAGGATCGAAATAACTCACTGGCCCTAACGGGTGCGGGCTTGAGACCCGTAACAGTGAGGGTGGACTCACCAGCCAGTTTAACACCAAGTGGTGAGACGCGCTGGGCAGGCGTGAAGGGCGACCCGAACTGCCCGCAAATTCTAGGAGACACGATGGCACGAACACCACAAGTCGGCCCGTACGCGGCGGGACACGACAGCAAAGCGAACATCGCTGTACAGCGACCGACCGTCAATCTGCGCGAAGCAGAGAACGTCGGAGAGCAGTTTGCCGCCGAGACGCGGGCGAATCAGCAGCCCGTCAGACTGAGCAAGCACGCATCGTTCGGCCCTCAGCGGGTGACTCACCCCGGATTGGAAGACTAATGCTCATCAACATCAAAGAGATCAAAGGCGAAGAGGGAACAGGGTTTGAACCCCGTATCGTCGATGGCGTAGACAAAGGCCCGTTCGAGTGTGGCAACTGCGAGTATTTCAAAGCAGAGAACTCGTCCTGCGGCCAGAAGGAAATGATCGCTAGGTCGAAACAACCCTTGACCGAAGATGGTCGGCGCGAAGTCAAAGCTGCTGACTGCTGCGAGTTCGTGGATCGCGTCGGCAAGAAGAACGTCAAGACGTGGGCCGGGTTGCCTGCATTCAGATTGAAAGGCTAACGATGTTAACTACCAAGAGTCCAGCACAGATCAACAAGGAACAGAGTGAGGCACACGAGTGCCAGCGCAAAGAAGCAGACGGTCGGTCGAGTCATCCCGGCGAAGGCATCAAAGAGCACGCGCTCAAAGTCACAAGCAGGACGAACGGAAAGACGGTCGAAGTCGGCTTCGGGCCACAAGGCGGCGGTCTGGTTCCTGCTAATCCTTTTGCGAGTCTCGCGCAGGAAGGCTACCTTCACGCACACCCGGAGAAGCTGGGTAAGACAGCCCTCGACGAGTGGGACGCCGCGACCAAAGGCAAGAAGCTGCCGAAGCGTGTCAAGAAGTCGAAATAGTTCCATAACCGCAACATATTGACGGAGGAGACATGTTCTCAGACTTAGGCAAAGATTTCAGTTGGATGCAACGTCACGAGCGTATCATCATCGTTGCGATGGTGCTTGCGGTCGGAGCGTTTGGTCTCAACAAATGGCTCGACAAGAGTGCGATAGACGCCGCATCGAAGGCCGCTGTCGCGCAACAGGTTGCCGCTGTTCAGCATGAAGCCGATCAAAAGATCGCTGCCGCAGTAGAACAGCAGACCGCCCTGTTTAATCACGAGCAACAAATTCGTGAACAGGAGATGGCTTCGCTTGTCGCTGCTGTGGCGTCTCGTGACGCGGCCTCGACTACAAGGGTGAACAACGTTCTCGCGCCCAAACCGATCACCGATGTCTTGACCGATCTGTCCGCAGCTTATCCGAAGATCAGCTTCGATCCGACTGCGATTACTCAGGACGGCAAACTCGCGTTTCCTCTTCCGACCGTTCAGCAGTTCACTGCTGCGAAGATCGAAGGCGACACCGCGAAGGCTGATCTCCTCGACACGAAGAAAGAACTTGACACCACGACCGCTGGTCTTGTAGCATCGACTTCGTTGGTCGGAGCGTTGCAGAACCAAGTCACCGGACTGCAAACAGAGTTGACGACACAGGGTTCCGCCGATGCTGCCGTCTTAAAAGCAGAGAAGGCGAAAGCCCGCAAGAGCAAGTTGGGATGGTTCAAGTTTGGTCTCGGAGTCGGCTACGTCGCTGGCCTTGTGACCGGGCACTACATCCCGTAGTTGCTGCGTAGTTCAGTGGAAGAACAGGGGCCTCATAAGCCCAATGTCGGAGGTTCGATTCCTTCCGCAGCGACCAATGGCGCGTACCATCCGGCTGATGGCGTGGGATTGTGTCTCCTGCTGAAAGGGGTTCGACTCCCCGCGTGCCCTCCACTTCATGTTGGCTCGTAGCTTAATGGCAGAGCAACGCACTGTTAATGCGTAAGGTGTAGGTTCGAGTCCTACCAAGCCAGCCAATCTTTGCTGACGAAGACCGATGACCGTGGGTTCGCTACCTCGGTTAAGTCTCGTCAGACCCGGCCTCACGCCCGTTATGGGTATAGGGCCGTCGTCGTGGCGTCGTCTTCCCACAGGATCGAGACAACCACACATTAGTCTTGATCGAGGGCCAGTAACCCGATTGTGTAACGGGCAGGCTCGAAGGCTCCAAGGGCACGTAGCTCAACTGGGAGAGCGCCTGATTTGCACTCAGGAGGTTGCAGGTTCGACCCCTGCCGTGTCCACCATTTCATCGTGTCCGTTACTAATGGACACGCAAGGTTGGGTGAGTCCGGTTAAAACCGACTGGCTGTAAACCAGTTGCTCCTCGGAGCTACGGTGGTTCAAATCCATCACCTTGCACCAGATCAGAGGGCGTATGTCAGACTCTCCAAAAGCATTCGAGGGCGAAGCGTTTCAGGTATTCAACGACCCTTATGGAAATCGGCTCTCCTCTATAAACCGAGACGGCAGTGTGAGCGTGCAGGGCATCAACTTTCCCGATGGCACGAGAGTAAAGACAGCATCAGAGGGAGTGCTTCCTCCTGTTCTTGATCTAGGGACATTCTAAATGGCACTTAACACAGCGATACAGATTTACCGTGGGCTTGATGCAAACGTAGGTTCAGCAACGGCGACGACGCCGGGAATCTTTGCATACGCTACGGACAGCAAGAGGTTGTTCGTCAGCAATGGTTCGGCATTTGTGCCGATTGCTAACGACATCGCAGTATTCACCGCAGCGTCCCAGTCTGCAATGACGGCACTCGCGGCGAAGGTCGGTGATCTTTGCGACCGTACTGATCTACATCAAATCTTCATTCTGACAGCATTCCCCGCGACAAACGCGGCGAACTGGACAGCGATTGCTCCCGATGCAAGCGTGACGGGCATTGTCGGCTTGAGTTCGGGTACGGTTCACGAGTGGGTCAGCTACATCGACACCACTGGCGTGCAACATTTGACGCAACCCGCGTTCTCTGACATCTCCGGCCAACTTTCACAAACTCAACTACCGACCACGATAGGTGCGGGCACGTCACTGACTACGCTGGATTGCGGCACTTTCTAAGGTGCCACGAAATTTCACTCTCCAAGTTCTGAAGGGTTCGTTCGCGAATATGCCAAACCTTTCGGACGGAGAGTTCTATTTCGCTCTCGACAAGGCTCAGTTGTTCGTGGGCTTCTTCGGAAGTAATCTAAAGGTAGCAAACATGGCGATACCGATTCAAGATTCAGCAGGCAACGCGTTGACATCGACGGCTGGTGCTCTCGACGTTAATATCAAGACTGACGCGGCGACTCTCCCGGTCACGGTCTCGAACTTCCCCGCAACGCAACCGACGACTCAGGTCGGCGGTACGAGTGGGTTGACGGGTGATACGCAGGCGAAAGGCGTACAGGGAACCATCGCGTTGATGGTTCAAGACTTCAAAGATGCTGGCCGAGTTGTGAAAGTTTTCACGGCTCAGTTTACCGCAGCGGCGGCTGAGGCTCTTGTTTCCTTGACTCCTATCAGTGACGGAACACCGGGAGCGGCTGCAACATCCTTCGGGGTGACGGCGGGAAAGCGATTTAGGATTCAGGCTATCCTGCTGACGTGTTTTAACGTCACTGCTGCGATTCACGCGTGTCAAGTCAATCTTCGTATTGCGCCCTCCGGTGCGATCACGACGGCAACTCCGATACATGGAACCGTCGCGGCGACGACCGCAGCCGCAACGATCAATCTCGCAGCTAGTCAAGCCCAGTCTTTCCCAGACGGTCTTGAGTTGAGCGGGACGATGCAGTTCGGGATATCCCAGATAGGGATCGCCCTCGCAGGACAGACCGTGGTACTGGTCGGATACGAATACTAAGGAGCAGTCATGCCGCGTGGTCTCAATCGTACTGGCAACTTTAGCAGCGGAACGCCTATCACTCTACCGCACGAGTTCGGAAATCCGGTCACGTTGCCCAAGGACTTCGGCAACAAAGTGACGTGGACTCCTGACCCGGCGCACTTCGGCAACGTCATTGGCGGCGGGCCGACTCCTCCCCCTCCGGCTCCGGCACCAACGTTCGTCCAGCAACAGATGGCGTTCGATGGATCGAGCAGCGGTCAGACTACGGATATCGTTTTCAGTGCTCCGGCAACTGCGGGCAACTCTTTGACCGTCTTTGTCACTGTTCAGAACAGCAAGACGCTAACTTCGATCTCGGACACCGCACTGAACACTTATACTCTCGTACGCGGCCCGGACGTTGTTGTGGGCGCTGGCGGGACGGCGAATACTTACGTCTATAAGTGCGCGGTCGTTTCCGGCGCACCCACGACGATCACGTTACACACTGGATCGCCTATCAATCAAGGGCCGACGTTGGCCTGTGTTGTCGAAACGACGGCGGGGACAGTCGATACCACTGTGTCGAACACTGCGACGTTTACTACGGGCGCTGATATTGACGGCGGGGCGGTTGTCGCTTCGGCCTCCGATCTTCTCTTGCTCTTTGCGTTCTACGCGAACGGCGGCGGAAGTCCTCAATTTCAGGCGGGCACCGGGTGGACTCTGGTCGGTCAACTTCGGGATACATCATTCATCGGTGAATGTCTTGGTCTCGAAAGACAGACGGTCTCCGCAGGCAGCACTGAAGCCTTCGTCAAGATCAGCGCATCGGCTGGGAACGGAATCATCACGACTGTCGCACTGAAGGGGTAAACCGTGAGCGTTCATTTAAGCAACACCAACCCGGCTGCACCGGGCGGGCAATCCCTCGTCACATTCCAGATCGACAAAGCGACGGGCGATATCTCCGCAGCTTACACCGCAAGCAGCGGCGGTTCTGGTGGAGTGAACGAACAAACTTCGAGCTACCCTATTGTCTCCGGCGACAAGGGTAAGATCGTCGTAATGAAGGGTTCATCGCTGACGGCAACTCTGCCAGCAGCGCCGCCGAGTAGCACTTGGTCAGTCTTCGTCGCGAACATTCACGCGACGACTACACTGACCATTTCGCGCAATGGTTTACTAATAGATGATCTCACGAGCGACCTGACTCTCCCTCCGTACACGGGAGTCTACATCACGACGGATGGGACGAACTGGTTCACAGATCGTGGTCTCGGTTCCGTAACTCACACCGCAGGCCCTCTGACTCTGGGCCAGCTTGTCATCGGACAAGCCAACGGCGAAATTTTCGTCGGGGACTTAACGGGCGATGTCACCACGTCAGGCTCGACGGCAACGACCATCGCGCCCCTCGCGGTCACGACTGGTAAGATCGCAGCGGCGGCGGTGACTGAAGTCAAAATCGGGCTGTCGAACAACACGACGAACGATGTCACGACTTCTCAGCACGGGTTCACTCCCAAGCTACCGGGCAACTCCGGCGTCTATCTCGACGGGAACGGGAACTATACGACTCCTCCGGGCACTGGCGGCGGTAACGCGTCGAGTGCTTCGACCACGAGTCTGAGCTACACCGCAGGCGAAGTCAAGAACTTCACGCTCAACATGGCGAAGATGTTCGCGCTCTTTCAGGTCACCGAAGCGACGGGCAAGAAGTTCAGGTTGCAGCTTTACGCAACTTCAGCAGCACGGGCAGCGGACGCAAGCCGACCGTACTCTGTCGCTATTCCGCTCGGCCAGCAGCAAGGTATCCTGCTTGATCTCTACATAGATCAGGTCAACGTCGTCACGCCGTGGCTCATGTCTCCAACGGTCTTTGGATCGAACGGGGATGCGGTTCCGCCCACGACGACTAACATCTACGCGTCAGTGACCAACATTGATAGCTCGACACAGAGCATCAACGTCACTGTCAACTTTGTCATACTGGAGACCTAATGGCGACTTACCAAACAAACGTTGCACCAATCGCAGACACCATCGCGCACTGGAAGGCATTCGCGAACTTCTGGGGTGGCGGGTTCACCACGGCTGGCTGGGTTCTTCAAACCGGACACGGTGAAGTCAACGCATCGGGCACCGGAGCAACTTACGCGTGGACGGACACGGGATCAGTCATCACAGCGCCGACGACCGCTCTGGCGGCAATGAGGAATTACCGCTTCAACGGCTCATGGGTCTCCGGTGCGACGTACACTGGCGGAAATACCGCTGACGGTACGACGACGACTGACTTGGTGACGTTCGCTTCGGGCGGCAACACTCCGATTACTTATGTTCACATCTCGGCAACCTCTTCGTCCGCGACCAACCCGGCCAGCGATACGACGAACTGGCAACCGTTCATGTACGAAATCTGGAAGTCGAACGGTAGCAACACATCATCGTTGCCGATCTTTGTTCGCATTGTCTACTCAATCAACTCGACGGGCAACACCGGGCCACGATTGCTATTCAGCGTCGGCACGGGCGTCGATGCCAACGGTCAATTGACGGGCACGGTCAACTTCGCAACGTCTGCGCCGCTCAACATCAGAGTCGTGGACAACGCTGCTGCGGGAAGTGCGACCGCATTCGAGTGCGACTTCTCCGGTGACGCGGACAACTTCCGCTTCATCTTCAATCGGGGCAACACAGTATCGACAGCTTGGACTTGGGCGTATGCTCTTGATCGGGCGAAGACCGGAACAGGGACAGACAGTGATGCATTCTTCATCAGCTTGTCACTCCTGCCGACTGGTTCAACGTTCATCACACAGAGTCAGGTTGTACCTAAACCCTCACTTAGCCCGCCACTGCCGCGTAACGCAGTAGGCTGGCAGGGCACGGTGTTCAATGGGGGTTCGACATCATCTCAGTCAGCATTCGGAGTCACTCCTCCGTACCCAGTCTTCCCAGCTATCGGATATCTCTCTAACCCGTGTCTCGGTGTTATGACTTTCAACAACGCGGACGTGCTCGATGGTGCGATCATCCCGGTCTGGATTTACGGGGCGACTCACTACTATCTGGTTCAGAGCAATACGATAGCGACCGCAGCCGGAAGTCCGGTCAACGTCGCTAACGCGAATGCGATGGCTATCCTCTGGGAGTAAGGAGCAACAATGGGTATCACGGTCACAGCGTTGACAGTTCTTGGAACCGCGTGCCCTTGGAAGCTAGGGACATCGACCGACAATCCGAACGGTTCGACGACCGCGCTCGTTGCTCATAACTCGGGGAACGCAGACGCGACCGCAGCCGCAGGTGGCACAGGGACTCAGAACTCGGCCTTCAGGTATGGACGTAGCCACACAAACGCGTCCGAGACCGGGCCGACTACTCTCGCTGTCACGCCATTTCAGACTATCGTCCTCCAGTTCAACGGCGGCACAGTGGCAACAGGGGCCTCCGGCGCGGGCAATAGCCCTCCGGCTGGGTCTACGACGACGACACTGACTCCGGCACCGGGCAGTGAGACCACGGGCGACGGGTATGTCCAGCCATCGAACATGGTGCTCGGCTGGCGACAGATCAACATCAATGGGACAGTGAACACGTCAGGGACGGCGGTCACTTGGGTCTCGGGCGGGACGTTCGATGGTCGAATGACCGGACAACCGATCTGGATCAACAACGCTCTCTTCCTCGTCTCGAAGGTCAACTCATCGACGAGTCTGACGCTTTCAGCGACCGCAGGCACCCAGACAGGTGTCGCGTTCTTTGTCTACAGCGCGACGAACTCTATCGGCGGACTTGTCGGTGCATTCACAGACGGGAGTGGAAACGTACTTTCGACTTTCGATTGGTCATCGTTCTCAATGAACGGTGGTGCAATCAACACGAACAACACGCCCGGAGCGGGCACGGCGTTCACCTTATCATCAGTCGCTTTGGCGTCTGGTGGTTCAGTCGGGACTACGGTCTACACGGGGACGATCACCGGGGGCGGAAACAACGCTCTTGCAGGATTCGTCTTTACTATCACCGGGTTCACGAACGCTGTCAACAACGGAACGTTCTTCTGCGTCAACTCATCGACGACGACACTGGCCCTAGCCAATCTTATAGGAATCGCAGAGACTCATGCAGCGACGGCAACGGAAGTCAGCTACGTCACGCTCATAGCTCCATCAGGCGCAGCGTTCATGTCTCTCGGTATCAGTGACGCGGTATTGAACGACAACACCGGGAGTTTCAGCTTCACCGCTTTCCAGATGGATACGGACTATCTCGGGTTCACCGCTGGCTTAGGGTGGGCTGGAGACAACGGATATCCGAAGACTTACCCGACCGACATGGGGTTCGGTCTTAGCCCTGTCAGGGACTACACGAATTTCAAGGGCGTCAACATGAAGCAGACAGTCGCGGCCAGCATCTATTACATGCCGCAGACGGTCTTTGGTGCCAAGCTAATCAAAGGACACGTCGGCCAGCTATTCCCTCGGGGCGCACAATCGAACGCGGGTTCACCGCCCGGAGTAGGCCAGAACTTCTCGTACTAAGGAGACAACGATGGATGGAATCGTAGATAAGGCGGTGACCATGATGAAGTAAGAAAGGAGACTTCATCATGCTGTCACGCACCCTTGAACAAAAGGAAGCGACACGCCTTCGTAAGAAGGCTGTGCGCGATGCTCACCGTGCCAAGGTTTGGGCACGTCATCCCGCACGCGTTCGCTATGCTAAAGCGGCGTTCAAGAAGGGCAAGAAGCACCAGCCCAAACGTCGCGCCAAACTCAAACTCGGTATTCAATAAAGAAGCCCCACACTCTGCGAAGAGATGTGGGGCCTTTTCTTATTGGTATCGACGATATCTGACCGGGCCGAATGCCCATTCCTTGTAGGGCGAAGCGCCGTACATCAGGGACGAGTTGAATCGGAACGTCGTCTGCGGCCACACCCAGTAATTCCAGTAGAGGTAAACGCCCTTGCGTTCGAGCCGATAGCGGGCGGCTGAGAACGGATACTCGGCTCTCCACCACAGACTCTCCAGCCAGCGACGTAGTTCGGGCATCGCGCTCGTTTCGATCTCGCGCCCGATGCTATACACCGACACGAGCGACCTCCGCCCATTTCGCGAGTCCGTCCATCTCGGCGGGTATAGTGTAGACAGCGACGATCTCCCATGCACGCTTGTCGCCCTTGGTTTCGATCATCATTCCGGCGCGAGGCTTGAGCGAAGTCTCGACCCACGTCATCACATTGACTTCAGAGACTCCGTACTCGGGACTCGTGTTCGCTCTCGTTTTCATGTGTACTTGGACGGCTTTAGCCATTGGTCACCTTCTCCCAGTGCCCCATTCGCGGGGTGAGGTTCGCTTCGGTATCCCAGACCCATTGCTGCTTGGGCCGACTGAACTTTTTGCCTTCCATCCACTCCTCGCGCTCCCGTGGATGCTTGTTGCTGTTGTCCTTCGTCGCCTTCGCTACGCCCATCGGTCGCGCCATAAGACCCTCCTAGAAATTCGTGGCGGTTGGAAGTCAGGGTGCCGCCAAACCCTACGGGCCGAGGGCTGTATAGCCCATCCCCGCTTGAGTCTTAAGATTACCAAACCCTGAGACCTTTGTCAATAGCCAAGATCAATCAAGACACAATCTTTTTGCTCACGGCGTCTGACGTTCTCAGTGTGGATATCCGAACAGTAGACGCGGGCAATGCGGTAGATCAGCTTCTGGATCATCCGGCCCATAGCGTCGGCCTGCTTCTCGAAGTTGTCGAACTCCCGGTAGTACCGCATCACGATGACACCGGACTTAGAATCGTAATAAAAGACTTCAGGCAAGAACTCGCCCAGCGTCCCGGCCTTCCGTAGCCTGCGGAGGCGTCTGATCTCAGCCCGCGAGTGCTGCCTGTCTTCAGACTTCGAGCCGGGGAACTTGATGACGAGATCGCAGCCTTTGATCTTGTAGCCCGACCGAAACAATCCCTTGCCCAGCAGCCGCATCTGTATCCCAGCGGCTCGTGTCTCTTCAACTGACTGTGGCTTCGCCGCCTTGATCTTCCGTATCACTCTGCTTATTGGAACTCTGCGGCTCGACATTTGATCCCTCCGTCAACTGCGGTGCTCTATGTATCCCGGCTAGTCTTATCTGGCGGGCGAGATCGCTGTAGGTCGTGGTCTTGTCCGCAAAGTCGCTCAAGTTGTCGAGTCTCCGCGTAATCATCTCGACCGCGTTCGTCAATTTGATCTTGACCGCTTTGTCCGCTTCACTGATGAAGGACTGGTTCATTCGGGTGAGCACGTCGATTCCGTCCATGAAGACTTCGCGCAACTCCATGTAGTGATCGTATCGAGTGCCCGTCTCTTGTAGGTTCAGCTTTTTTCCGACTGAATCCATCATAGCCCTCCTAACGTCCACGGCGGTTCCTGTACCATAGATCGACGATATCGTTCTTCAGCTTCTCGGCAATCTTGCGAGTTGCACACGGCAGGGAGTGCTCTCGTGTAGCGATGACCTTGTTGCCCGACCACTCTTGGACAAGGATCGTCACTGTGATCTCACGCTCGGTCGTAGGCACGATTCAACCATCCCTTCAAGAACTCTTGGCGGGCCGGGTTGAGGTAAACCAGCCTGCGATAGAACTGTGCCATCGCTTCCTGATAGGCGATGATGAACTTGAGGCTCGGCATCGCGTTCAACTCAGCCATTGATTTCGGGCCGAGTATCCCGTCGATCTGGTTCATCCCGAGGACTGCCTGCACCATCGAGTGCGCCCGAGGAGCGCCCATGTTGACCGCAGCGTCGAAGACCTTGGTCGCGACGGCTTGAGCAAGGATGTTCTCGTAGTGGTAAGCGTTCCACCAGTACGTGTGGTAGAACATCTTGGCATCATCGACTGTCATGATCTTGATGTCAGCCGCATTGACATCGCCGTCATGATTTAAGTCTCCGGCGAGTCCCTTGCTGTGTAGCCAGCGGAGGGAGACGCCGAAGTTTGTGATTCCGCCCGGATCGTTCGGATTGTCTACAAGTCCGCCTTCGTGTCGGAGGACGGTCGGAATAGCGAGATCGAATGAACTCATTTGAACCTCTTCTTGTCGGGCATGATGCGGGAGACCGACTTCAACTCGTAGCAGGGCACGTTGTCGATCAGCCGTGCAGCTTGTCGTCTATAAATAAATACGAGATCGCCGGGGATCGCATTGCCGTTGTCGGATGTGATTAACTCGCTCTGGTCGCCACAAAAGACGATGGACTGGTCGAGGAGACCGTACGTCCCTATCGGGTGAAACCGGATGATCGTTGCTTCCCGGCCATCCTTGTCAGCGCCGACTCCAGCTTCGAGTATGGTGCCAGCGACCGCAGCGTTAGGATTCGTCTGGTCGATGACCACGCCGAGACTGTTGGGTTTTGTTGTCGTCGTGCCGTGGCTCAACTCAGCCCCGCATGTCAACATCAGTGAGATGAAGGCTGCAAGGATGAAACCACCGATTGCTTTCTGAAGAAAGTTATATCTCATTTCGAGTCCCCCTCAAGATAGGCGTTCGAGACGACCTTCAGCTTCAGCCTGCGGTTACGCGACGAAATGACAATCCCCTCGCGAATGTTCTGGGCACCGGGCACCACGCTCTTGCCGTCAACGAACTGCTTGACGATCTCGGCAGAGTACGGGCCGACGTACAGCACCGGGACGTTGGAGGAGAAGCCTTGATTACCGGGCCAGTCCCACTCGCCAGTCTCCGAGTTGTAGGTATCAAACGCGTAAAAGAACGTCTCGTTCTGTTCAGCGCCATACCTGAAGCCCTTCTGAGTCGGCCCGACTTCGCCGTAGAGCACGACACCGGGATGCTGGAAACAGAACTCCTCGATCTCAGGGAGATTGCGGACGACATTAGACCAGACGTGCGGCCCTTCCATCTTCCACTGTTCGTGGCTCCCGACGTAGAACTTGTCATCGACAACGACGTACCGTCCGTTGCTACCGTGAATCTTCTCAGTGATCTGAACCTCTTCGCCATCCTCGAACTTCCCACGCTTGGCGTTCTTCAGAGCGTTGACATCGTAGATCGGAAGATCAAAGCTGACTTCCTGCATGTAGCTCTTGGTCGCACCCTTCAGTCCCAACTTGTAGAGCAGGAAGAAAAACCAGCCTTTGACAGTCTTCGGGTAGCGGCGCTTCGGCATAAAGACCGTCGAGGCCCCGGTCGATTCGCGGTCGAACTCGGGGATGTAGTGCGTGATCCCGAGGAGCGCGGCGACATCCTGACCGACTTCGACATCAGGGATCACTCCATTTGGCCCGATGTGGCACAGTTCTGAGAAATCAGAAAGGGGCATCAGCAGCCCTTCGGAGTATTCCTTCCGCAGCCGCTTTACTGTGATACGCCGACGCTTGACGGGAACACTTCCGTCGATGCCGACGTGATCCTGCCAGATGAATTGAAACTGACCCGTCTGCGGGACAACGGAATCCGGTTGGATGTAAACGGCGAGATCGCCTTCCTTGAAATTGCCCTTCCCGGTCACTACCTGATAGCCGCCGACCATCGTGATCTCCAGCTTGTCGGCATTCGGGTGCGGCAGAATCGCGCCGACTCGGACGATGTTGACTTCGTGAGTATTAGACATTGGTGGTCTCCTCTGGCTTAGGCTTGTTCGCCCGGTTGACTTTCGCAGGCTTGCGGCACGCTGTACAGCGCCACGAACCCAGTGTTGCCTCGCCCTCGGGCTTGGCTCCGATGTAATCTCCGATGCGCTGGCCCTTGGCGACAACGCAAGCAGGCTTCTCAGCAGCCGCACCGCAGCACTGAGAAATGTAGATGAACACCGCGTCCTTCGCGGAAATGGTCTTGGGAACCCGCTTGTCGTTACGCTTCATGGTGATGCCTCCTCAAATTCGGTGGACACGTTGGGACTCGAACCCACGGTCTGCATGGCTTACTTCCCCGCTACTTGGTGCACCTTCGCGGGCGTTCTTTTTGCCAAAGGCACCATGCATTGCTGTCTACGTGACTCGCACGTAGTTCCGGTAACAGCCTGTGCCCGTTTAGTTAGCAGCTTTTGCAGCAGCGATCTTGTCGTCGATCTGCTTCTTTGCCGCTAAAGAAATCCTATCCCATACGGGTTCGGATGTCAAGTCCTCTTTTCGGTAGTTCTCACCCTCAAAACCCAGCCAGCCTTTGGGCACTCCATTGCCCTCGACTTCCTTGGTCTTGTTGCCGACGACGATCCCCTCATGATCCAAGAGGTATTCGACCGTATCCAGCTTGGTGTTGAACCCGTCTGCGTACATCAACTCGACCAGCGTCTCCCGGTAGGGGTTGCCGACCTTGTTCTTGCGGTTGATGATCTTCATCCGGTGACCGAGATGGAACTTAGTTTCAGGGTCGATAATTTCGCCGCCGTCTGTTTTCGACAGACGCCTGACCTCGAAGCGGAGTGACGCGTAGAACTTCAACGCGTTGCCGCCCGTCGTCGTCTCGGGGTTGCCAAACATCACGCCGATCTTCATTCGGACTTGGTTGATGAAGATGATAATCGTTCCGCTCTTTGACGCTGTACCAACAAGTTTACGCATAGCTTGAGACATGAGTCGTGCTTGCAGGCCCATGTGAGAATCGCCCATGTCACCATCCAGTTCAGCCTTCGGTACGAGTGCCGAGACTGAATCCACAACGATGACATCGACGGCTCCAGTTTGAGCAAGGGCGTCCACCACTTCCAGCGCCTGCTCTCCGTAATCCGGTTGAGAAATGATGAGTTCGTCAATGTTGACTCCAATCGTCTTTGCGTGTCCTAGCATCAGGGCGTGCTCGGCGTCCACGATGGCCGCGAGACCACCTTGGCGTTGAGCGCACGCGATGATGTGCAGCGAGATCGCAGTCTTGCCAGCCGACTCCGGCCCGTAAATCTCGATGATGCGCCCACGCGGGACACCACCGCAACCGCAAACGTCTTCATCGAACGTCGGCAAATTAGTCACTAGGGAGGGAATGCGGGTAGCCGCCTTCCCTTTCCCCAGCTTCTGGATCAGCTTAGTCTCGTACTGCTTGTTCAATGAGGCCGCTACTGATGCCACGGCTTTCAGTTTGTCCTCTTTGTTCGTCAGCCTGATGATCGGCTTGTCGTCCTTCTCCTGCTTGGCTGGCTTCGTCGGCATTGCTGTTGACGCTACCAGTGTCTCTTCCTTCTTGATTACCAGCGACATTTGCCTTCTCCTCTTCCTGTCTCATCGCGAGAACGGTGACCATGAAGCGCCCGAAGTTCTTGACGAACTTCTTACCACGCATCGCTTCCATCGCGTTCTTGCCGTGTGTCCGATAGAACTGATCTGCAACTTGAACGAGTTCCCCGTGCGTGTTGAAGAACTGGAACCAGCAGTTGTCGCAGTTATTCTTCGGCTGGTTAATCATGTCCAGCTTGTGCCCGCAATCGACGAGAAACGGATGGCGGACGGTGAAGTATTTCCCGCGCAGAGTCCTGAGCAACCGCTCAGTTAGCTGCGGGGGGTTTCCGTCTTTGTCGGGACGGAGTTCGGGCGGGAGTTGCGACTCTTGTGACTGATCTCCCTCCACGGCCTGTGGCCCGGTCGGCTCACTGTCGGTCGCCCCTGACTGTCCGTTGGCTTCTGGTACTGCACATGCTGCTGGGGCAGGTTCGGGGTTGACGAAGGGCGTCCCGACTGCGGCTTCTGCGAGTTCGTAAATGTTGATCTCGGGCGCTGCTGGGGTTTCACCAGCCCCTTCGTTGCCTCGAACCAGTTGTTGCGTTTCCGTTTCCATACGTCAGCCTCCATCCAATTTGGTTTTGTCGCGAGGCGGTCAATTCTCGGTGCCACCACACCGTACTTCTGAAGCAGGACGTACTTCTCGTCCTTCGTTGGTTCTTCGTCTCCGAGTTCTTCGGACACTTGTCGCCGGATAGAGACCTCGACCGGGACGTTCTTGGTTGTGTGGTGCTTCTTAGTGCGCGGCTTCCGCACCTTCTTGATCGGCGGCATCCCCTCCATCATCAACTCTGCTACGTCTTTCATCGGACTACCTCTGTGTTGGATTTACAAACTTGTTCGCGGACGCTCGACGCGGGGTGGGTACATGTACGGAGCGAGGGGCCAGATTCCCCGGCGTACAAACTCGGCACCGATCCTCTGCTCAACGCTGTGCACTCGACCACCCAGAACTTTCTGGGCGAAGACATTCTGCTCAAGAGCATCCTCAGAGTCCCATAGGACGTACGCTTGAATGAACTTTGTCAGCCTGACGCCCTTCGGCAATGCAGCGTGAATCGCCAGCCACACGTCACTGTGGAACTCGACGGTGTTGGGCGCGACAGGATTGCGTGCGGACGGGCTACCGCCGCTGCGCTCGAAGTTCATCGCACCCAGAGGGCCTAGCTTCGGACTCGCAATGTCGCGGAACCTGCGGAGGACTTCATCGAAGGCCCTCTTGTTCTTGGCAAACGCTGTCGTCTTCTTAGGCTTTGCGGCGTCGTCTCTTGCTTGTAATCTTAGGCTTCGGCTCATATCCGCCCTTCCTCTTGATCTCTTCGTCCCAGAACTTGATGTAGGCAATGAGGACATCGAACGGGATGTCCATCTTCCTCATCCACTCGATCAGGCCGACTGCGTACTTGTTGCATAGGTAGCAGAGAAGGCCACGGTTGCACTTACCGCAATAACTTTTGAGCCGTCTGGGGCAACATTTGTGGTCATGATCTTGGTAGGCTTGGAATTGGGGGAAGGGTCTGCGACAAATCGCACACGCACTGTGCTGTTCTTTGAGTTGGGCATTTTGATCCTCCAGTGTTCGGTTGTAAATCGTTCGTAGCCTTTTGTCCTTCGCTCGTTCGGCAGATGTCAGTTTACCCACTTCTCCCATTTCGTCCTCTCGAACATCCATTGTCCCCGGTGTGTCAACGCCATCACTGCCGCATCGTCACCACCAGAAGCGAACTTTTTCACCGTGTCGGGATATCTATCGGAGACATCGACGAGCAACTTCAGAGGGACAAGCTGAAGCGTTTCGTTGAACTCCATGTCGTCAGCGTTGGCGACGGAGACGATGCAGTAGATCTTGACCTTGCTATTTGCCAGCTTGGTCAGGACTGAGAACTGGTGTTTTGTCAATGTGTCCATTGGTCTTTCCATCCTCTCGTCCGAAGTCGATGACATCAGTGATCGCCCGGACTGCCATCGCAGCCAGTTGGATCAGTTCCTCGCGCATCTTGGGGCGAGTGTCCCGGCCCTTACGCATGTTGAAAGCCTTGACTTCATCCCAGAACTCTTCGTACTCCTCGCGAATCACGCTGTCGGCTTCGTGCGGGCTGTTGATCGTATCGTACATCGTAGTCGCCCGCAGGACTTCGCGCTCGACTTCGTTTACGATGTTCTGGATGTTCAAGGTCTTTGCGTCTTGTGCAGTCATGAGTTCTCCTATTCTCAGATCGTGCGGACAAGGGACGGGCGTCGGCCCGGAACCACCGCACATCAAGCAATGCGACGGGATGCTCACGCGTCACATCGTTGAAAGCCCCAGTCGCGGGACTTCGGCCCGGTCAGGACGAGCGACCAAGACCGACCGTAAGGCGTCACCACATCGTGCGAGTGAGTTGACTTACGATACAGCAAATCTCCCGGCAGGCGACGAGTGATCTCGGTTCCGATCTTCTCGTCGTAGCCGCCCTTCAGGATCATCGTCCAAAACCACCACGGGTGATCGTGACAGCCGACCGGGTGCCACTGCGGAGCGTCCAATTGGTGTAGATATAGATTGAACCACCGGGTCTTGAGCAGGGTGTATCGGTAAAAGACTTCCCCGATGTCCTGCCAGCCGATCTCTTTGTGCGGAAGATATTTCCGAAATATAGCTTCTATGCTACTTTTCGGGGATATGTCACGCGCAGAATGCACGGGGCTTGGCATCACAATTCTCATTGGCTCACCTTCTTTGCCAGTCGTTCAGAGATCATCTTCGATGCCTGTCCGCTGGTCATCAAGTTGTACTGAAATTTCTGCCACGGGAACAACCGTTCGAGCATTTTCTTCTGGCCCGCAGTGACTGGCTTGCCGTGCCACGTTGCTTCACGCAGCAGGTAGCTCAACCGCATCTTGCCCAGACGCTTGATGATCTGCTCGTCGCTGGCCTTGAATGCTTCCTCCATCGTCGGGCGGACTGCCTTAAGAGCGACATCCTTGATGCGCCCTTCGATGTCCCACTGGCCCAGTTGGTTCTCGTACATCCGTAGGAACCCGGCTTTCTCCGGCCCGTCCTTCGGGATCAGAATCTTGTAGCCGCCCTCGACGGCGCGATACCATTGGAGCGATGAGTTCTCCTCGACTTCCTTGGGGAAGCGAACCTCGAACATGTTGACCGTCTGGACGATGGTTTTGAGTTCATCGACGGAGACCATCTTCGAGAAGTCAATCGTCGGATTCTCTTCTTGCAGCGCCTCGATCTGTTCGACCACCCAGAGCAATTCCTTGCCCT